>Ga0316208_1000473_pt1 | contig 49091 bp, 46 predicted proteins | sample 3monopyrite_MG_FD_204944 | JGI IMG/M metagenome (GOLD analysis project Ga0316208, IMG submission 204944) | Microbial mat bacterial communities from mineral coupon in-situ incubated in ocean water Damariscotta River, Maine, United States -... | ecosystem: Environmental > Aquatic > Marine >... | reverse complement strand
CTGACTCCGTACCCGGCGGTTCATTTTGGCGTGAGCGGGTGCCGATGAGGGCGCATCGGGACCTCTCCTGCTGAGGGGTCCCGGGTGCATGCCTCCCTCCCCGCCGATCGAGTCCCGCTCCGTCCCCGTTCCGCCCAGCACTGCTGGTGGTTGGATCGTGCCCGGGCGTCCTGCCGGGCGCGAGCTGGTGGGCGAGATTCTCGAGCTTCCGCGGACGCTGCGCAGCCATGCCGATCTCTTGAAGGGCGGCCTCTCACGTGAACTGTCCGCGCGCTTCCGCGGCTCCGCGCTCGGCTTCGGCTGGGTGTTGCTGACGCCGCTCGCGCTCTTCGCGATCTACGCCTTCCTGTTCACGCGCGTGCTCGGCCTGCGCATGGGACCGGACGCGCCCCCGGCCGCGATGGGCGTCTACATGTTCATCGGAACGCTCGCGTGGTCGGGCGTCGCCGAAGGCATTGCGCGCGGAACCAGCTCCGTGCTCGAAGGTCGCAACCTGGTCAGCAAGCTGCGCTTTCCCGCGGAGTTGTTGCCGATCCAAGCCGCGCTCGCCTCGCTGATCCCGACGGTCTGCGGCCTCGCGCTGTTCGCGCTCGCTGCGAGCTTCAGCAGCTTGTGGAGCGCACCCGGCGCGCGACTCTTGTGGGCACCGGTCGTGTTGTTCGTGCAGTTGTTGCTGACGGCTGGGCCGGCGCTCGCACTCGCGGCGTGGCACGTGCGACTGCGCGACACCGCACAGGTGGTCGGCGTCGCGTTGACCGTCGCAATGTTCGCGACGCCCATCTTCTGGGTTGCGTCGCCCGAGCTCTTGCCCGGCATCGAACCCTTGCTCGGCTGGATCGAGGCGAATCCCTACCACCACCTGCTGCAGTGCTGGCGCGCGGTGTTGATGGGGGATCAGCCCGCGGTCGTCTTCGAGCGCACCGACTTCTACTCATCGCTCGGCTTCGCCGCCGCGTGCGGCGCGCTGTCGTGCGCCTTCGGACTGGCCGTCTTCCTGCGCGGACGACGCGAACTCGCGGACGAGGTGTGAGATGAAGTCACAACTCGCCATCGAGACACGCGGACTCGGCAAGTGCTATCGCAGCTGGGCATCGCCCACGCAGCGCATCCTCGCCGGACTGACCGCGGGGCGTCATGGACGCTGCACCGACCACTGGGCGCTCTCGGGCGTCGACCTCGAGCTGCCGCGCGGCTCGTCGCTCGGCCTCTGCGGCGCGAACGGCGCAGGCAAGAGCACCTTGTTGAAGGTCCTCGCCGGAACGACGTCGCCGAGCGCCGGCGCGTACCGCACGAGCGGCCGCGTCGCCGGCTTGCTCGAGCTGGGCGCCGGATTTCACCCTGACTTCAGCGGGCGCGAGAACGTGCTGCTGAACGGCATCCTGCTCGGACACTCGCGTCGCGAGGTCACGGCGCGCATAGGCGAGATCCTTGAGTTCGCGGAGCTCGAAGACGTCGCCGACGCACCCGTGCGCACCTACTCGAGCGGCATGGCGATGCGGCTCGGCTTCGCGGCGGCGCTGGGGCTCGAGCCGGAAGTCTTGATCCTCGACGAGGTCTTCGCCGTCGGTGACCAGCGCTTCCAGAAGAAGTGCGTCGACCGCTTGCTCGCCGAACGCGCCGCCGGTCGCACGATCCTGTTCTGCAGCCACAGCCTCTACGACTTGCGCGCGATGTGCGATGAAGCACTGTGGTTGCGCGATGGTCGCGTCGCCGTTTCCGGAGAAGTCGCGACGGTCACGAACCGCTACGCGGCGTGGCAGGAAGAGCGCGGGAACTCCGCGAGCTCAGTAGCGAGCGGACCCGACGAGTGGCCGCGCATCACGGGCATCGCGGTGCGTGATACCGCTGGTGAAGCGTTGACCGAAGTCGCGAGCGGCGACTCGATCGAAGTGCACATCAGCTGGGTGAACTCCGAGCGTCGACCGATCCAGATCGGACTCGGCTTCATGCGTCAGGATCACGTCCTGTGCGCGGCGCTGGGAACGCAGTTCGATGGCGTGCAACTCAAAGGGACGAGCGGTACGTGCGTCTTGCGCTTGCCGAAGCTCGCGCTGCTCGCGGGCACCTTCCGCTTGGTCGGCTACCTCTTCGATGGCGACGGTCTGCATCGCTACCAAGAACGCATCGCCGACGAGGACTTGGTCGTGAACAACGCGACGAAGGAAGTCGGCCTCGTGCGACTCGATCACGACTGGGAACTGACCAGCGGCGAGACGGACGACGAGCACGGGGCGGCGGCATGACGCAGCTCTCGGCTTGGATCGTGAATCACAACTCGGGCGCGTTCTGCTTGCGCTGCGTCGAGAGCCTGATCGAAGAGTGGGGCGCTGCGGGTCGCTCGAAGGACGACCTCGAGGTGATCGTCGTCGACTCGGGATCGACGCAGGACGAGTCACATTGGTGGAAAGAGCTGCGCCGCATCGGCACACGCGTCGTCGTGCGCGAGTCGAACGTCGGCTACGCCCGCGGCATGGCCGTCGCGCGCGGGCACTCGCGGGGCGGGCCGAACGACCTGGTTGCGGTGCTCAACCCCGACCTCTACTTCCTCGCCGGCTCGGTCCTGCGTCTGTTGAACGCCTTCGAGCTCGATCCGCAGCTCGCCGTCGCCGGACCGCGCGCGTATATCGACGAAGCATGCGAGTTGCTCCTGCCCTCGCAAGTGCCGCCGACGCCGCTCGCCGAGCTCGCCGAGCTCGCCAGTCACTTCTCGCCGTCGTGGGCGCGCCGCCGCGCCGCGGATCGGACGCGGCGTGACCACGCACACTGGACCGCGACCGAACCGCGCACCGAGACGATGCTCTCCGGCGCGTGCTTGTTCTTGCGTCGCTCCGTGCTCGATCAGCTCGGTGGACTGTTCGATCAGCGCTATCCGCTGTACTACGAGGACGCCGACTTCGCGCGTCGCGTGGCGCGCGCCGGCTTGCGCGCGCAGCTGATTCCGGATGCGCAGATTCTGCACCACTGGTCGCGCTCCGCGGGCTCGGGTGAGGCCTTCGCCGGTGAACCTGCACGACGACACGCGATCAGCCGCAGGCTCTACATGCGCCGCTGGTACGGCCGCACGACGGAACGACTCGCGACAGCGTTGCGTGACGTGCTCGCGCGCCGGCTTGCGAGGCGCGGACCGCGTGCGATGCACGAATTCCAAGACCTCGGCGAGTGCACCGAGCCGCCGCGCATCGAGTTCGCTGAACCGAGCGTACTGCTCGAGTGGTCGGTCACGCCGAACTTCTCGCTGGCTGCCGGTTCGTTGATCGACGGCACCGACGTACGCCTCTCTGCACGCAGTTGGTCGTGGTTGTTCCCCGGCCGCTACTACCTGCGAGCCGTGCGTCGCAGCGACCTCGCCGTGCTCGGGGCTTGGACTTTCATGAAGGCGTCGCAAGCGCGCGCTTGGCCCGTGGACCCGGAGGCGCTCGTCAGTGACGAAGCGCCTCGCTACCGCCGTGTGAACGGCGCTGAGGCTCTGAAATGGCGTTGACGCCGAACTTGCCCGACGGACCTGTCTTGGTCGTCGCGCCGCACCCCGACGACGAGTTGATCGGATGTGGCGGCGTGCTCGCCGCGCACCGTGGACGCGGTGATGAGGTGCGCGTCCTGGTGATCTTCGACGGTGCGCTCGGTGATCCGGAGCGACGCTTCGGAACGCCCGCGCAGTGCGTGGAGCGTCGCGTGGAAGAAGCGCGCGCGGGCGGGCGACACCTCGATCTACACGACTACGTCTTCCTCGGACTGCCCGAAGGGCACCGCGCGAGTCCGGGGCAGCTCGAAACCGGTGCGGAACGCATCGCTGCTGAAGCTCGGCGCTTCGGCGCGCGTTGCGTCTACGCGCCGGCCAAGACCGACGCTCATTTCGATCACCACCAGACGGCGCTGGCCGTCGAGTTGGCGCTGGGACGGCTGGGCAACGAAGTCGAAGGCTGGGGCTTCGAAGTCGAGACTCCCGTGCGCGCCGACCGCATGTTCGCGTTCGATGCCTTCGCGGAGCGCAAGTGGGCCGCGCTGGCGGAGCACGCCAGTCAGACGGCCTACCGCGACTTGGTGAGTGCTTCGGCGCGCACCGCTCGACTGCGCGCCTCGCAGCTCGAGGGCGTCGAAGCGGTCGAGGCGTTCCAGCGCCTGATCGCCGCAACGGAACGGCAGGCCGGATGAAGCTCGCTCACGTACTCGCCCAAGATCCGACGCACTTCCGCGGCGGAGCCGAGGTCGTCGCGTGGGCGCAAGCGCGCGCGATGGCGGCGCTCGGCCACGATGTGCGTGTGGTCGTTCCGGCGCGCAATCGGTTCGAAGCGGGAAGCCTGAGTGTCGACGGCCTTGAGCTGCATCGCATCCTTCCGCGTGAAGACGCTTCGCCGACGGTCTTCGTCGACGCTGAGGCGCGCGACGACGTCGTGCGCGCCGCGGCGGACTGTGATCTCGTGCACGTCCATCACTGGTACAGCTCGTCGCTGGATCTGGTGCGCTACTTGGCCGTCGAGCGCGCTGTCGTGCTGCACTTGCACGACGCCTTCGCGGTCTGCGCGCGCAGCTTCTGCGTTCCGCAGCACGGAGCGAGCTGCCCGACGGGTGGGGGAGCCGACGCGTGCGTCGGTTGTCTGGCGCCCGACTTTGCCGCGCTCGGATCGGGCGGCGTGAGGGCCCTGCTCGAAGCACGACGCGACCTGCTGCAAGTCGAGTTCGCCGCGGCCGACGCGGTCGTCGCGCCCAGCGCGTTCTTGGCGCGACTCGTCGCCGAGATGCTCGGATCGCGCGAACCGCAAGTCGTTCCGCACGGGCTGTGCGTCGTCGCGCAGCCTGCGCGTGAGTTCCATCCGCGCGCGGCCGGCGAACCGTTGCGCCTGCTGCACCCCGGAAACCGCACGACGGTCAAGGGCTGCATGGACCTCGCGCGAGCCGTCGCGGCGCTGCCCGCGGCATCCGTGTCGTTGCGCTTCGTAGGCCGCGAAGTCGAGCCGGGACTGGACCGGAAGCTCGCGGAACTCGGCGGTGAGAACGTCGTGATCGAGGGCGAGTACAGCGCCGACGAGTGGCCGTGGCTCGCCGCGGAACACGACTTGTGCCTGCTGCCGTCGCGTGCCGCCGAGAGCTACGGCTTGGTCGCCGAAGAAGCGCTGGCGCACGGCTTGCCGACTTGGGTCTCGGACCGCGGAGCGCTCGCCGAACGAGTCGCCGCCGCGGAGGCGGCTCATCCGCTGGCGGGGCGCGTCTTGCCTGCTGAATCGCCCGTAGCGTGGTGTGAAGCGCTGCGCGAGCTTGTCGATTCGGAGGCGGAACTGCACCATGCGCGGCGCCTCTTGCCGCGGGAGAGCCGCACGGTGCACGACAGTGCGCTCGAGCTGGAGGCGCTCGACCGAGCACTCCTGGCCGCCGACCCCCGACTCCCGCTGCGCAGCGCCTGAACCCACGATGCACGCTTTCCCGGACCTCACCGGCCTCGACGAGCTGCCGCGACGCGTGCTCGTCATCGCGCCGCACCCCGATGACGAGGTGCTCGGATGCGGCGGCATGCTCGCGCTGCACGCTGATCGCGGCGATGCCGTGCGCGTGATCGTCTGCACCGACGGAGCCGGACTGAGCGCGGACCGCGAGCTCGCGGAACGACGTCGCGCCGAGTGCGTTGCGGCGTGCGCGGAGCTGGGCGTTACTGATCTGCGCTTCCTCGAGTGCGCCGACGGCAAGCTCGCGGAAGACGACCAGTTCGCCGAGCGGCTCGCTGCCGAGCTGACGGACTACGCGCCCGAGCTGATCTACGCGCCGTCCAGCCGCGAGTACCACGCCGATCACCGAGCCGCGCACGTCGCCGCTCGCGATGCGGCGCGCAGAACACCGGCTCGCGTCTTGTTCTACGGCGTGAACGCGCCGGTGCGCTGCGACCTGCTCGTCGACACGACCTCGGTCGCATCGCGCAAAGCCGCGGCCCTCGCGAAGCATGCGTCGCAGGGCGGCGACGGTCGCTTGGCGGCACAGAGCGTCGCTCGCGATCTCGCGAACACGATCAACGTCGACGACGCGCAAGTGCGCGCGGCGGAGTGCTTCGAGGAAGCCGCTGAGGCTCGCGAGTGCGTGCCGTTGCCCGACGAATTCGCCGGCCTCCCGCGCGCGACGGCGGTGATCTCGTCGTGGAACAAAATCGAAGAAGTGCGCGCAAACCTGGTCGGCGTGTACTCGCAGACGCTGCCCTTCGCGAAGGTCGTCGTGGTCGACAACGCATCGACCGACGGAACCGTCGGCATGATCCGCAAGGAGTTCCCTTGCGTGCACCTCGTCGTCATGCCGCACTCGCGCTACGGCGCCTGTGAGACCTTCAACATCGGCTTCTCGAACGCCGACACCGAGCTCACGGCGATCCTCGACGACGACATCGTCATGCCGCCCGACTGGCTGGCGAAGGCGACGCAGCGCTTGGCGCAGGAACCCTCGACGACGGCGGTGATCTCGACCAAGGTTGTCGAGCCCGGCATGCCCGAGAGTTACAAGAACTCGCCGGAAGTGAACCGCGAGCGCTACATGTCGACCTTCCGTGGTTGCGCTTCCTTGGCCCGCAGCAAGGCGCTCGCGCAAGCGGAGTACTACGACGAGCGTCTGTTCATCTACGGCAACGAACGCGACCTGACGTGTCGTCTGCAGAACCTCGGCTATCGCGTGCTGCAGTACCCGGGCACCGAGGTCTTCCACCACACGCCCTTCGGCTTGAAACCGGGCAAGCGCAGCTTGTTCTATCACGCGCGGAACGCGTGGCTCTCGATGCTGAAGTACGCGCCCGCGAAGGATCTGGTGCGCCTGCCGTGGCTGGTCTTCTCCAAGGTCGTGCTGCGCTCGCGCAGCTCCGAAGAAGCCGGTTCGGTGACGGATGCCGTCGGAACGATCGGCATCGGCAAGAGTCTGAAGGAGACGCCCGGTGCGTGGTGGATCGTGACGAAGGCGGCGTTCAGCGTGCTCTACAACCTGCCGTACTGCCTGAAGCGCCGCGCGCCCGTCACGCACGAAGACTTCGACCTTCCGCTCTCCTGAGCCGATGACTGGCGCGCCCGTGACGGACAGCGTGAACGCCGGCCTCGGGCCGGTGTCGGTCGTGATCTGCAACTACAACGGCGCGGACCACTTGCCGCCGTGCCTCGCCGCGCTCGCGCAGCTCGAAGGCGTCATCGACGAGTGGATCCTGGTCGACAACCAGTCGACGGACGCGAGCCTCGAAGTCCTCGCGGAACACGCGCCGCACATCCGGGTGATCGACGCGGGCTCCAATGGCGGTCCGGCCCGCGCGCGCAACATCGGCTTCGCAGCGGCGAAGAACCGCTGGGTGCTGTCGATCGACAACGACGCGGTGCTCGAGCCCGACGTGCTCGCGAAGCTCGCTGCGGCCGTGGCGGCGAACCCGGGCACGGTGATCGCGCAGCCGCGCAGCGTGTTCGAGCACGATCCGGACCGCGTGCACTATGACGGTGGATACTTCCACGCCGCCGGCTTGATCGTCCTGCGCAACTTCTACACGCCGCGCGCCGAAGCGGTGGGGGAAGGCGTCGTCGAAGTCGACTGCGCGATCGCGGTCGCGCTTCTGATCGATCGCGATCGACTCGCCGCGCTCGGCAACTACGACGAGCGCTATTTCATCCTCTTCGAAGACCTCGATCTCTCGTACCGCTTGCGCGCCCAAGGCGATCGCATCCTGTCCGTCGAAGACGCGATCTGCCACCACCGCGCGGGCACGCCGGGCGTCAGCTTCCGCGAAGGTCCGAACTACCCGGGCAGCCGAGTCTTCTACCACTCGCGCAACCGCTGGATGTTCCTGGCGAAGAACTACCGCGCCCGCACGCTGTTCTGCGCCTCGCCGCTGCTCGTCTGCTACGAGCTGGTCTGGTTGTTGTTCGCGGCCGCGAGCGGCAACGCGGACGGGTGGCTGCGCGGCAAGCGCGAGTTCTTCATGGGCTGGCCGGAGACGTCGAAGTTGCGCGCTGAAACGCAGGCGGTTCGGAGGGTGGGGGACAAAGCGTTGCTGATTGGCGGGCCGTTGACGACGACGCCGGCGCTCGGGAAGACGGTCGTGCACCGGATGATGATCGGGGCGTTGTCGGGGGTGTTGCGCGGGCTTTGGTGGGTGGGGCGGGTGTTTGTGGGGTGAGGGGGGGGGTGGCGTCGTTGAGGTTGAGGGCTGAGGCCGGAGTGAAGATGGAGCCGGAGCTTTGACCGAGAGGGACGATTCGGCGGGGTGTCGGGATCGGTCGGGTGGGAGCGAAGGCGGGTTGAGAGGCTCGAGGCTTCGACCGGCGGGAAGGGAGCGCGCGGCCGGAGGCATGGCCGGGTGAGAGCGACGGCGGGGTTGGGTCGTGGGAGTGACGGGAGGGCTGGGACGGTTTGGGGGCGTGGAGGCCGCTGCGCCACGCGAGCCACTCCGGCCACCTGAGCGGGGGGAGTCAGCCGGAGCAGAGCAGCGCTACCCATACCGCCTGACAGAGCCGCGCGGAGCGGAGCCTTGCGCAGCTCGAGCGAAGCGCGGCGGTACTCGACCGCGCTTCACCGGCACGCGTTGCGCGCCGCGGTCCGGACCAGCACGCCGCACATGCGCGCCGCGGTTCGCGTGATGCTCGAGGCTCGATGCGTAAGACTCGATGCGCGGGGACCGGAACGCGCTACCGACCCGGCACAGCGTCCACCGTGAACGCACGATACCGGCGCTTCCACCCGTGCTTGATCTTCCAACACGCGGCGACGATCGGCGCGCCGTTCAGGTCCGGTGCAAAGTCCGTAGGCGCATCGAGCCAACCGTCGAAGTAGCGGCCCGAGGAGTAGCGGTCCGGTTGCGGCGCGTTCCCTGCGAATTTCGTGTGCCCGCCGTACTTGAGGCGATTGTTCAAGACGTACTTCAGCGCGTTGTGCACTTGTCGCGGTGAGCGCAGCACGGAGTCGTAAAAGCGCTCGGGGAAGACGCGGCCGCGGCGCTTCCAGAGCTTGTTCAGGTTGCGCGCCAGCCGACACCCGAGACCCTTCATGCCGCAGGCCAGTGAGTCGCGATCATCAGCCTCGACGATCAAGTGCATGTGATTGGTCTGGATCGAGTAGTGGACGATGCGGAACGTCGGCTTCTGCGCCCCTCGGATGCAGCTCGTGATCGTTTGGTTCGCGATCAGATTGCGCAGTCGAGGCAGGCTCTTGGCCAACTTCAAGGTCACGAGACGCGGGTCGTGCTTGGAGACTCGATCGCGAGGGGTGTGCGCCACGCCGGTTCGCCGCTTCGGTCAGCCGGCGCCGTCACGGCATCCGCCCCAGGTCTTCAGGTCGGGGAAGTTCAGCTCGGTCTGTGCGGTTCTTCTCACACAGACTTAAACGACGCGCGCCGCGCCGAGTTCGTGATAAGTGCTGGAAACGTGCGCTATTCTCGAAATGAAGGCATCTTGCCCACCACGCCGCCCACTTGAAAGCGGCGATGTTCCATCCGCCTCGCTCACGCGACGTGCACACGCCGTCTCCAGCTCACCGGCGCCATCGATCCGCGATTGCAGAGCCCCGCGGAGCGGAGCCTTGCGGAGCTCGAGCGAAGCGGGGCGTCACGCCGGCACACGGCTACACGGTTGCGCCGCTACACCGCCGCACCGCTGCGCCGTTACACGAAAGGAACCTCCGCGAGCAGCTAGAGTTCACGACGATCGATGCATCCGTCATCGACACTCCGACCTCATGCACCTCAGGTCGGCGCCGCGTCGACTCGGATGCGACGAGCTTTCCTCGAGAACCGGCGACTCGCTAAGCTGATGCGCATGTCGGGCAAGTGGCGAAGGGTGCTGAAGGCGGCTCCGTGGATCGGGTTGGCGATGTGGGGTCCGTTCGTGGCGGTGCGGTTCTTGCATCCGCATCATGCGGATGGGGCGTGCAGTTGCACCGAGGGCTTCGAGGCGTTGTTGCCCGTGGCGCCCGGCTTCCTTCCTACGGTGATCTTGACGCGGTTCGGGCCGGGAGACGATCCGAGTCGGCTGGTCGCCGGCGTGGTCTCGATCGTCGCGTTGGTCTTGTTGAGTTATGTGGCCGCGTCCGGTCGCGTGGTGGGGTGGATCACTTGGTTGGTCGTCTGCGGTCTGTCCACGGTCAGCGCGATCGGGCTCGCGAACGCCCTTGCGGCTTAGATCGGTCGGCGATGACATCAGGACGCATCAGGACTCGAGCGCGCCGAGCGATCGCGGACTTGCGTGGGTTCACCAACCCCGAGCGCCAAGCCGCAACGCTGAACTACTTCCCGAGCGCGATGGAGAACCTCGGCGTGGCGGTTCCCGACATCCGCAAGGTGCTGCGTGCGACGCGCAAGGATGTGCGTGAGTGGTCGGACGACGACGTGCATGCACTCGCTCTCGCGATCATCGGGGAAGCGACGCTTGAAGGACGTCAGCTGGCTTACGAGCTGATCGCTTCGCGCAAGTCGCTCTTGCTCGCGCTGAAGGCGGCCGACGTCAAGCGCCTCGGGAAGGGCATGGACAACTGGGTCTCGACCGACGTCTTCTCGTGCGCGATCGCGGGCCAGCTGTGGCGCGAGCGCGTGCTGAGCGACGCCGAGATCCTGCGCTGGGCGCGTTCCCGCGACCGCTGGTGGCGACGTGCGTCGCTCGCCTCGACCATCCCGCTCAACATGCAGTCGCGCGGCGGGTACGGCGACGTCGAGCGCACCTTGATCGTCTGCGAGCTGCTCGCGGCGGACCAGGAAGAGATGGTGGCGAAGGCGCTCTCGTGGGCGTTGCGTTCGCTGATCGCGGTGTCAGCGGTGGCCGTCGAGAACTTCCTGGCGGAACACGATGACGTGATCGCGGCACGGGTGCGGCGCGAAGTGCGCAACAAGCTGGAGACGGGGCGGAAGAGCGGCGCGTGAGTGCGTCCGCATGGGGACGATCACTCCGTCCGCGTAACACTGCCGTCGCTACTTCTCTTCGAGTCGCGACCAGGAGGAGCGCCCCGAAGCGACGGTCTCCACGACCATGTCCATCTCGTTTCCCGCGATGGTCATGACACCGTTGACCGTGGCGGTCGTCTCGCTCCAGACCATCGATCGGTGGAATCCTGCCGCGATGTCGAAGTGCGTCTCCATCGAGGTGTTCGTGTCCTCGGCATCCAGCTCGACGGCGACTTCCAGCTCCATTCCCGTGCTCTCGAAGATGACGGTCATCATGTCGATCATGTTCTCTTCGAGCCCTTCGGCTCCCACGCTGTACAGCATGTCCTCGGTGATCACCGCCAGCTGGACGCCGTCTTCCGTCTTCAGCTCGTCGAGCGTGCAGCGCCCTTTGCCGTCCATCTCCAGGCCCATCGCGTCGTAGTGGCGTGAGACATCCCACTCCGCGCCGACTTCCACGGGCTCGGCAGGCAGCAGGGAGAAGATCTGTGAGGTGAGCAGACCCGGAAGGTCCTCGGCGTCGAGCAAGGCGCTTGCAGTCGCAGCGATCATCTCGGTCACCTCGGTGTCCGTCGGCAAGTCGTGCATCGGGTCACCCTTCAGGCTGCTGCTTTCCACCTCGCCGGTCGGAGTGAGCAGCACCGTAAACTCCAGCTCCATGTTGTTCCGTCCGATGGCTTCGAACAGGTCGGTGACGTCGCTTCCCTCCAGCTCGGCAAGTTCGGAGTCGATCTCCGCCGCGACTCGAATCTCTCCGTCGTCGTCGCGCTCGCAGCTGAGTTCGATGTTCAGCTGCGGCGACTCCTTGCCCATGAAGTAGCTCTCCACGGTGATCGTGAGCTCCATGTCCCCGTCTTCAGTCACTTCGTTCACGTGCACTCGGTGCGTCGTCTCCAACTGCATGAACTCCGACTGCTCTTGGTCCATGGTGACCGTGGTCGTATCCACCGTGGACGTGGACTCGATCAGATAGTCAGCCCCGGCCGGAAGCTTCCAGGCCAGAGTGACGGCTTCGGCCGAGGGAGAACCGGGCTGCGAGGTGGAGCCGACGAGGAGCAGCGTCGTGCAGGCGATGGTGGTGAGATTCATGGCGAGCGTTGGTGGACGAGGGGAAGTGCGAGACCTGCAGGATAGTCGCTGCTTCGCGGGACGCGTAGCGCACCGAAGATCCTTCGCGGTCCTCGAGCGGCCGGACCGCCCGACCAAAGGAACGGGGCGGCGGCTCGCAGTGCCACCGCCCCAGTCTCCTGATGGGCTCGTTCCCAGCCCGGCGCACACGCTCGAGGCGCCGGTGTCCGCGGTTGCAGTGGATTCGTTCCCGGGGTCCTCGCGGGAGGGCGAGGTGGGGGTTCCCCGGGAATGGCCGCGCCACCTAGTCGCGACCTGAATCCAAAGCAGCCGTCGAGGATCGAGGGAGGACAAGCTAGAGCGCTTCGATGGCCGGGTCTGCCACTGGAATGACAAAAAGATGTACGCAGTTGCCCCAACCCTGGCTCGGGATGGCCTCTTGGGGCAAGCGCGTTGCTATGATGCGTCCCCATGAAGGCCAAGCGACAACAGCTCTCCCTGACCTCCTGGGGGCGTGTACGGGCTCGGCGCGAGATCGCCGCCGAAGGACTCGAGTACGACCTGCACCTGCACGAGGAGATCGAGCTCGCGCTCTTCGACGAAGGCTGCGGCGAGCTGTTTGCCTTCGACCACTCGCTACAGGTGCCGGAGGGGGGCGTCTATGCGGTGCACGCGGAAGTCGCGCACACCTTCGTCAGCCACCCGCGCGGGGCCGGAGTGCGCGCGCTTGTCGTGCACTTCCCGCGCGCCGTGTTGCAGAACTTCGACGCGCCGAGCTGCTTGCCGACGCGCAAGCACTCCGCGGCGGCGCTCGTCTTCGACGGACCCGCGTCGAGCAACCTACGCGCGCTGTTCCGCGACGTCGTGGAACTCACGGACGACGGCGAGGATCCCGTGCGCGGCATGGAAGTGCGCGCGGCGCTCTACCGCCTGCTCGCCGCACTCTCACGCACGCAAGTCGCCGGTCGCGTCCCGCGCCAAGAAGCGACGCAGCGCGGCGGCGCAGACGGCGCGCGCTTGACCGAGGTCTACAACTACGTCAATCACCGCTTGGCGGGCGAGATCGAGCTCTCCGAAGCCGCACGCCGCGCCGGCATGCGCACCGAGTCTTTCTGTCGATTCTTCAAACGCACGACGGGTCAGACCTTCACGCACTACGTCAACGGTGCGCGCTTGGCGCACGCCGCCCGCGAGCTGGTCGCCGGCAACCGCCCGGTGCTCGAGCTGTGTTACGAGTGCGGCTTCCAGAACGCTTCGTACTTCCACCGACGCTTCAAAGAGCGCTACGGTGTGACGCCGCGCGAGTACCGTCGGCATTACTCGGCGAACGGTGGGGCGCCGGAGCTGCCAGCTTCCGGTCGGTTCTAGAGCGTCGTTGCCCACGTGCGCAGCGTCGCGAGCTCGGTGCCGTTGACCTTCGAGCCGGGGTGCAGCGGCGTATAGAACCAGAGCGGCATCTCGCCCTCGGCGATCGCTTCGATGATCTCCTCGCCCAGCTCGCGGCGCGCTTCGGCGTCCTGTGTGCCCCACTCGGAGAAGTTGAGGTGTTCGCGGCCTTCGTCGACGTCCTTCGAGACGAGCCACGAAACCGGGGCCACGTGGCTGTACCAGGGCCAGCGCGACTCGTTGGAGTGGCAGTCGAAACAGCTCTCCTTCAAGATCGCGAGCACCTCGGCGGGCGCGACGAGCGGAGCGACGACAGGAGGGTTCTGATGCGACGGCCGGACCACTTGGATCAGCAGGAACAGCACGACGAGGGCGATCAGGATCTTCTTGAGGAGCTTCATGTGCGAGCGGAGTCTGGTATGGCCGGGGCGGACAGGCTTTCATGGACCGCCCGTCCAAGCAAGTCCCATGCGCCTTCTCCTCGTCAGTCATCGCTACCCGCCGGTCCACGCCGCAGGCACTGAGCTCTACACCGCTCAGCTCGCGGCGGGTCTCGTGCGTCGCGGTCACGAGGTGCGCGTGTTCACGGCCGAGAAGGACATCTCCGCGCCGGACTTGTCGGTGCGTGAGCGCGAACTCGACGGCGTGCGCGTCTTCGAGTTGGTCAACAACCTGCACTATCAAGATCCGCGACAGTCGTGGGAGCTGCCCGCGGCGGCTGAAGCCTTCGCGCGCGTCGTGGACGAGTGGAAGCCCGACTTGATCCACTTCCAGCACCTCTTGCACTTCTCGGTCGGTTGCGCCGAAGTCGCGCGCAAGAGTGGTGCCGGCGTGGTGATGACGCTGCACGACTACTGGCTGCAGTGCGCGCGTTTCGGCCAGCGCATCCACGTCGAAGGCACGGTTTGCTACGAGATCGATCGAGCGCGATGTGCGCAGTGCTTGTCGCACTTCAAGTACGCGCAGACCAAGGCCGAACAGAAGCTAGCGGGTTGGATCTCGGGGCTCAAGGAGAAGACCGGCATCGATCTCGGTCCCGTCGCGCGCGGTGCCGGTCGAGCACTCTCGCGCGGTACTGAACGAGCGCTCTCGCGCGGTACTGAACGAGCGCTCTCGCGCATGGCAGTCGAAGACGCGACGGCGCGCGATCAGCTCAGTGAAGAGCTCTGGACCGCTCGTCTTGCGGAACGCGACTACGACTTCCGCACGCGCCTCTTGCCGTCGATCGACCGCTTTCTCTCGCCCAGTGCGTTCTTGCGGGATCGCTTCGTTGAGTGGGGGATGCAGCCGGAACACATCGAACACTTAGCCACCGGCGTCGATCTGGAAGCCTTCGGGGGTCTGCCGCGTGAACCGCGTGGCGACATCGTGCGCATCGCCTTCCTCGGCAGCATGATTCCGGCGAAGGGACCCGAAGTCCTGCTCGAGGCGTGGAGCCGGTTGTCGACGGACCAGCGCTCGCGCGCGCAGCTCGAGCTCTTCGGCCCCGCTGCGCAACCCGACTACGCGCGCCGGCTCGAGTCGCTCGCGCAAGCCTGCGGCGCTGAGCTGCGCGGCCCGTTGCAACGCGAAGCCGTCGCCGCGCAACTCGTGCGCACCGATTTGCTCGTCGTGCCGAGCGTCTGGTTCGAGAACGCGCCGCTGGTGATTCTCGAAGCACTCGCCGCGCGCACGCCCTTGCTCGTTTCGCGTCTCGGCGGCATGGCGGAACTCGTGCAGTCCGGCGAACACGGACTGCACTTCGCGCCTGGTGATGCGGACGATCTGGCGCGCAACCTGGGCGAGCTGATCGACCGACCCGAACGCCTCGACGACTTCTACCGCTCGGGCGAACGCCCGCCGACCTTGGACGAGATGCACGACGCGGTGTTCGCCGTCTACGAACGCGTGCTCGGGGAACGCGCCGCGCGATGAAGGTCCTGTTCCTGGTGCACGGCTATCCGCCGGAGCTCTGCGGCGGGACGGAACGGCACGTGCAGCAGCTGGCCGAGTGGATCGCGTTCATGGATGAGTGCCACGAAGTCGTCGTCTGCGCGGGAACGCTGCACGGCGGGCCGGGGGCGCAGGAGAGCTGGGAGGAGTGCGCGCCACGCGGCGACGGCAAGCCGATTCGCGTCCTGCGCTTGCCGCGCACCGACCTCTATTACGACCACTGGCAGAAGAGCTCGTCGCCTGCGATCTCGGGCCGCGTGCGCGAGCTGATTCGTTCCGAGCGCCCCGACGTCGTCGCGGTGCACCACTGGACGCGCCTCTCGCGCGACCTCGTGCTCGCCGCCGCGCGCGAAGGCGTGCCCGCGACGGTGCACTTGCACGACCACTGGACCAGCTGCCCGATCGCGTTCCGCGTCAAGCCGACGGACGGCAGCTTCTGCGAGTCGCCCGCGAACGGCATGGTCTGCCCGCCGTGCGCCGGTTCCTTGCCGCCGTTCACGCCGTGGGTGAGCATGGAAGAACACTTCATCGCGCTCGCGGAGCGTCAGGCCGACATGCAGCGCGAGTTGAAGCTGGCGCGCATCGTCAGCGCGCCGAGCCGCGCGCACGCGGAGTCGGTCGCGCGCTTCATGGACGTCGCGCTCGACGCGGATCAGGTGCGCATCCTCGCGCCGAACGACTGCGGCGCGCTCGACCATCAGCCGGCACGACACGTCAGCGGTCCGCCGTGGGTGATCGCACACTGGGGCGGCCTCTCGCGCCTCAAGGGGACGGACCTCTTGTTCGAAGCGGTCGCGGCGCTCTCCGATCCTTCCGCGGTGCGCTTGATGCTCGCCGGTGTCGAAGAACGACCCGGCTTCCTCGCGGACTTGCACGCGCGCTTTCCGCAAGTCGCCTACGACAATCACGGACCCTTCGACGCGAACGATCGCCGTGCCGGGCGCCCGCAAGACGCGCACGCCGCCGTCTTTCCGACGCGTGCTCACGAGTCGTTCGGCATGGTCGTGAACGAAGCGCTGCGCTCCGGCTTGCCGTGCGCGGTCGCCGACATCCCGGCCTTCCGCGAGCGCTTGCGCGAAGGAGCCGGCGTGCGCTTCTTCGAAGCCGGCTCGGTAATCGCCTTGCGCGACGTCTTGCAGTCGTGGGTCGACGATCCGGCGAGCCTCACGCAGCTGCGCGAGCGCGTGGGGGATGCGCAGGCTGCGCTCGATGAGCTGACGCCGGGCAGCGGCTACGTGCCCGAGTCGCTCTACCGCGCGCTGCTCGAAGAGGCGATCGACCTCGGCCCCCCCGACCCCGCGAGCCTCCCGCCCGAAGACTGGTACTCGGATCGCATCAAGCAGCACGCGCTCGAGGAGTGGGATCGACGGTTGTCGGAGTGCAGCGCGCAAGACTTGGGTCTCGAGTAGCGCTGGGGGGATCCCATCCCGCGCCGCGGACGCTAAAGTCGTCGCCCCGAACGCCGTCATGCGCACCCTCACCAACACCTCCTTCTTCGTCCTGTCGCTGCTCGCCCTCCCGCTGGTCGCGGGCTGCGGCAGCAACGAACCGGCGGAAGAACCGCGCGGCAACGACACCGGTCGCGTCGCGAAGCTCGACGAGGTGCCCGAGAGCTATCGCAAGGCGTGGGCGGATTGGCTGCAGTCCGGCGAGGTCTGGGCGGCGGCGCGTGACGAAGCGCTCTCCGATCCGGACCGTCGTCAGGCGTTGATCGACAACTGGATCATCGTCATGGGTCGCTTCTACTCGGGTCGCGCGATGGCGCAGCGCGGGCAGATGCCCGGGCCGTTCAAGCGCGCGCAGCACGAGCTGGTCGCCTTGGGCGTCGAGTCGGCGCCGAGCTTGATCGAGCTGGTGCGTGCCGGCGACGAGGTGGCGGCGACGCTGGCGGCGGACACGATCGACCTGATGAAGGAGCCGCGCGTCTGCGTGATGGTGCTGCCCTTGCTCGAGGATCCGCGCGAAGCCTCGCGGCGTCGCGGCGCGAACTTGCTCGCGCGCATGCCGCACGCGAAGAGCGACGAACCGGCGGTGCGCGAGGCGCTCGGTCGGCTCGCGACGGACGACCCCGAGTGGACCGTGCGCGCGCAATCGACGCGCGCGCTCGGGCAGCGCGGGCTGAACGCGAACGTGCTCGAACCGACGCGCATCCTGCTCGTGCGCTGCTTGAACGACCCGGATCCGGCCGTGTACGAAGCGGCCTGCCGCGGACTCGGCCAGCTGGGCGACATCTGGGCGATTCCGCCGCTGATCGCGCATCTCGAGGCGCTCTTGCGCCGGGATGTGCGCCCCGCCGGCCCGCGGGCGGCCCAGGACGCGCTGCAGCAGCTGAGCGGCGTCTACCAGTCCTGGAGCCCGCTCGAGTGGGAGCGCTGGTGGCGTGCCGAGGGCTTCAAAAGGGCCTCGCGAGCGGGATCCGGCGCTCGGCAGTGAGTAAGCTGGCCGCAGCCGATTTCCGGCCTCCAGCTCGAGAGAACCCCCCCCCTCATGGCCCAGTGGAAGATCCGTCGTCGCCAAGGCGAGTGCAGCGCGTGTGAGCACGTCTTCGAAGACGGCGAACGGCACGCTTCGCTGCTGCGCATCGACGCGGACGAACTGCAACGCGGCGACTTGTGCGACGCGTGTTGGGCGGAACACGAGGCGGGTGGCGACGATCTGATCTGGTGGTTCACGCACCACCAAGAGAACAAGAAGCGCACGCTCGCGCTCGACCTCGCGACGATGGAACGGCTCTTCATGGAGCTCGCCGATCGCGACACGGATCAGCTCAAGGAGGTGCGTTACTTGCTCTGCTTGCTCTTGATGCGCAAGCGACGCTTGAAGCTGGAACGCGTCAAGCGCGTGAAAGGCGCCGAACTGCTGGTGATGCGCCGTCCGCGTCGCAAGGAGCAGCTCGAGGTGCAAGTCTTCGACTTCGACGCGGACCGCATGGACGAGCTGCGCACGCGCCTTCAGGAAGTGCTCGAAGGCACGAGCTTCGAAGAGGGCGAAGACGATTCGATCGGTGACGATGAAGCCGGTGGGGATCTGCAGGCTCCGGTCAGCGAGGCGCGCGGGGCTGTGACCGCGGGCGACGAGGCCGCGGACGAGAGCGGGGACGGGAGCGGAGGCGAGGCCGACGATGTGGCCTGCGCCGTCGACGATGCAGACGGCGGCGACGATGCGGATCGTGCGAGCGACGCGGACGCGGACGCGGACGCGGATGCGGATGCGGATGCGGATGCGGATGCCGCCACGGAGCAACCCGTCGCGAAGTAGGAGTTGGCGTCTCGCGTGGTCGGTGAGTTTGCGCAGCAACACTCTGGAGTGCTGAGAGCCGGCGTACTGGGGGGACGCGGAGTGCCGTCGCCGGCGTCAGCGGGCCTGGCTGCCTTCGGCGGGCGCCTCGCTGCGTGCGGCGGGCGCCTCAACCCGCCAAGCCGGTGCCCGGGACCGCGTCGGTCGCGATCGGCCGGTAGTGCCGTTTCCAGCCGCGACTGAGCTTCCAGCCGCCCCTCACGACCACCGCGCCATCCGCGCCGGCTACCAGATCCGGTTCTCGCCCGAGCCAGCCGTCGAAGTAGCGCGCTGACGAGAAGACGTCGGGGTCCTTCGGTCCCGCGTAGGCGTTCGACTGCACGGAGTGCTTGAAGTGATTGTTCAAGACGTACTTCAGCGCGTTGTGCACTTCGCGCAGCGTCTTGAGCACGCGGTCGTGGAAGCGTTCGCGGAACACTCTGCCGCGCCGGCGCCACAATGCGTTGAGCGTCAGCGCGATCCGGCCGTTGCAGCCCTTCATGCCGCGCGACAACGCGCGCTTGTTGTCGGCCTCGACGATCAAGTGCACGTGGTCCGATTGGATCGAGTAGTGGACGATCCGGAAGTCGGTTCGCTGCGCAGCGCGGATGCAGTGCATCAACGCGCGAGCTTCGAGCGCTTCCCGCAACCACGGCAAGCCTTCGATCAGCTTGATCGTCACGAGCCGCGGGTCGTGTTTTGACACGCGTTCGCGACTCGCGTGCGGTACGCCGGCCTTGCGCTTGGGTCGACCGGCACCCTTGCGGCGTCCGCCGTGAGTGCGTGGTTCGGGGAACTCGAGCTCGGCTTGTTGCAGTGTTCTTCGCACACTATGTAGAACGACTTGCGTGCGTGATGGTTCACGATAAGTGCCGAATACTTGCGTTATTCGCTGAATAGAGACGGTTCTTGTTGTGCGCGAAAGTTGTCAGCGAGTCCCGCCGCGCTACGCCCCCGCTCCGCAAGGCTCCGCTCCGCGCGGCTGGTTATGAGGCCTTGTTGCTTCGTTGCGCCGTTGCGCCGACACACCTGGCGTCGGTCGAGGAACCAGCGCCGTTATCAAGTTTGCGACTCCGCTCGCGAAGGCATCCCTGCCCCGTGACCAGCCGCGCGGAGCGGAGCCTTGCGGAGCGGGGGCGAAGCGCGGCGGGAGTCAGCGACCGTGAACGCGCTGCGCCCTCCGGTCCGCTCGAGCTGCTCAGCTATCGGCCGGCCGTCGACGTCGGCCCGGCGTCAGAATGCCGAGGTCCGAGGCTCCCCGGGAGCTCAGCGGCCCGGGGTCCGGAGCTGGTGGCGGGGGAGGGTGGCGGACGGTGGTGGCGGACGGTGGTGGCGGACCGGTGGCGCGTGGTGGCGCTGAGCGAGGGCTCGGATCCGGGCTCCGAGGGGGCCCGATCGGCCGAGATCCCAGGTCCGGCGCGGGGTTCTCTCGAATTTGAGAGAGGACCTTGGCGTCTAAATCGAGTGTGGGGGGCGAGGAGGCCTACCAGATGTGGTGGGTCTGGCGGGCTCGGGGCCCCCGCGGCGCGCGGAGGGGCAGAAAGCTCCCGGGAAATGGATCCGAGGCGCTTGTGAGACGCGCGGTGTCACGGAAGAATAGGGGCGTGGTGCTAAGTGGTGCAGAGTGGTGCTGGGGTTCGACCCCGGCTGTTCAAGGGTGACGGGGATGTTCTACGGGGACTCCTTGCACTCGATGGACGCGAAGCATCGCGTATTTGTGCCCAAGCGCTTCCAGCAAGCGCTCGGTCGCGACGCCGAGGGGAACATGGTCGCGTTCCTGACCTTGGGCCTCGACGGCTGTCTGTTTCTCTTCTCCGAGGATGGTTTTCAGAAGGCCCTCGCGCGCATGGACACGCAGGCCTTCACCGGCGCCAAGGCGCGCAAGATGCAGCGGTTGTTCTTCTCGAACACGCACCGTGTGCAGCTCGACGCCTCGGGCCGTCTGCTCGTTCCGGAGAAGCTACGACAGCAAGTCGGGTTCGAGAAGGAAGTCGCGATGGTCGGCGTGATCGAGCGTGCAGAGCTTTGGCCGCGCGCTCGTTGGGAGGCATTCCAGGAGGAGAGTGGATCCGACTTCGATGAGTTGGGTGACGTGCTCTGTGGCGGCGCAGGGGACTGAGGGGTCCCGGGCGTAGCGGAAGTGAAGAGGAGATGATCGAGGCGATGGCGAAGCACGGAGGACTGGAGGAGCCGGGGCGCGAGGGGCGTTCTGTGCATACACCGGTGCTTCCGACCGAAGTCCTGAAGGGCGTCGTGGGGTCGAACCCCCTGGCGCTCGGGGGCTGGGTCGTCGATGGCACGCTCGGGATGGGCGGCCACGCCTCGTTGATTCTGCAAGCTTGTCCGAACCTGCGCCTTCTGGGCGTGGACCAGGACGAGCAAGCACTTGCACTCGCACGCGCACGACTCGCTGAATTCGGTGACCGTGTGCGGCTCCGCAAGGGTCACCTTGCGGGGCTCGCACGCCTCATTCGCAAGGAGCGCATCGGCCGTCCGATCGGCGCCTTGTTCGACCTCGGCGTGAGCTCGATGCAGATCGACAGGCCGGAGCGCGGCTTCTCGTTCATCGATGACGGCCCGCTCGATATGCGCATGGATCAGACGCGCGAGCGCACCGCCGCGGACATCATCAACGAGTGGGACGAGTCCGATCTCGCGGACCTCTTCTACTACGAAGGCGACGAGACGCGTTCGCGGAAGGTCGCCGCTGCGATCGTCGAAGCGCGACGTCGCGTGCCGTTCCAACGCACCGCCGCACTCGCCCAGCTGATCGCCGGCACGCTGGGACAGGGCGGCAAGATCCACCCGGCGACCAAGAGCTTCCAAGCGCTGCGTCGTGCGGTGAATGAAGAGGGGGAAGAGCTGCTCGGCGGCCTCGACGCGGCCGAACACTGGCTCGCGGACGGCGGCCGGCTGGCCGTGATCTCCTTCCACTCCGGCGAAGATCGCGAAGTGAAGCGCTTCTTCAAGGACGGCGCGCGCGCCGACCGCTGGGAGCTGCTGACCAAGAAACCGATCAGCGCGGATCACACTGAGCGACGGATGAACCGTCGATCCCGCTCCGCGCGACTGCGTGTGGCCGTGCGCAAGCGGCCCGAACTGCACACCGCGTCGTCGACAGTCTCTCGGGGCACGAGGGGAAGGCGATGACGCGGCTCTTGTTGTCGTTGTTCGTCAGTTCCACCGCACTTGCGGTGGGACTGGCAACGACATGGGTTCAATCCGGGAACCACGCGCACGGACAAGCACTTGACGCTCTCAAGCGTGAGGGCGACTTGATCCGTGCCGGCAACGAGGGCCTCGCGGCCCGCGTGATGCAGATGCAATTCGAGTTCGATCGCGACCAGCTCGGCGTCGAACCTTCGCAAGTCGTTGCGGAGCTCTCCGAATGAAACCGACCAGCTTCCGTTCGGCGTCCGGACTGCGCCCGGCGAGCGCGTTCCTCTTCGTGGCCGTGGTGCTGGGCTTGGTCGTCGGCAAGGCGATCGGTTACGGCGCGCTCGAAGAGCACACGCAACCGAGTCATATCAGCATTCACAAACCGCCGCGCCCCGACTTCGACCTCGTGGACCGCGATGGTCGCGTGATGGCGCAGTCGGTCGAGCGCATGGACCTCGTCCTGTCGCCGCGCTCGATGTGGCAGGCGCACACGCCCGAACGCATCGCCGACAAGCTCAGTGTGGCGCTCGGTCCCGACTGCGATCGCGACCGCTTGCTCGCGAAGATGTTGCCCGGCTCCTACAGCGGCGTCCTGCTCGCTTGCGGCGAACTCTTCAAGCTCGACAAAGACCAGGCGCGCCGCGTGCACGACTGGTACACGGATTCCGCTGTCGACGGCTTCCAGGTGGTCGCTCCGGTCAGCGGGGATCGCTGGGAACTGCTCTGGGAACCGTCTATTGCGCTGGGGGAGGCCGTTCGCGAACGGCACGCCGGTGAGATGGGTGCGCCCAGCCCGACGAATTGGAGTCGCTACCTCGCCGATGGCCTCGCGCGCGCTCTGTTGCCCGTCGAGAGTCTCGCTGAGGTTACCGACGACAAAGCGATGCGCAAGCAACGCGATCTCGTCTGGCGCGGACTGATGCGCAGCGCGGATGCGGTCGCCTTCGAAGGCATCGATCCGACGCGCGTCGACGAGGTGATCAACGTGCTCGACGAAGAGAAGGTGGCTGCTCATCAGATGCGCGTCGACTTTCAACATGCACGCACTTATCCGGTGCGTTGCGGCTCGGCAGAGCAAGATCCCTTCGAAATCCTGGGCGAGTGGCGGTACGTGAGCATGGAGCGTGCGCGCGAGATGACCGCGTTGCACTGGTCCGAGATGGAGCACGACGGTGATCCGGAGCGCGAGCGCAGTGCGTTCGAGCGTGAAGTGCGGCAGGCGCTCGATCAGGTGCATCCGTTTTGCGGGCTCGAGCGGCTCGGCGCACACATCTTCGAACAGGATCCGTGGCGTCAACTGCGACCGTCGTCGGCGCACTACGAGTACGACCGCTTGCAACCCGCGCGCGGTCAAGGCAAGCGTTACTACCGGTCGGACTCCTTGGAAGGGGAGACGCCGAAGGTCGTGACGACGATCGATGCGCGCCTGCAAGCGTTCACGCGCCAAGTGCTGCTCGAGGTCGTCGAAGAACACGAGCCCGCGGTCACGATGGCGATCATCGTCGACGTGCAGTCCGGCGAAGTGCTCGCCGTCGACGGCGTGGGGAAGCACGAGTCGGCGGAGTTCTTGCCGCTCTATCACGAGTACACGCCCGGTTCGACTTTCAAGGTCTTGGTCATGGCGACGGCGCTCGAGGCCGAGGTGGTCTACCCGGAGGAGGTCTTCGACACCTTCGACGGCACCTTCTGGTTCGAGGGCCGTCGAAGCCCGATCCGCGAGGCCGAAGGTCACCAGACGGGCAAGCTGACCGCACGCTATGGACTGGCACACTCGGTCAACGCAATCTTGGTGCAGATCGGCACACGCATCTCTGACACCTTCTTGCACGGAAAGCTCGAAGAGCTGGGCTACGGCGTCGAACCGCGGGTGGGCCTCGGCCGCGAGCGCGATGGACACCTGACCGAGCTGCCGTGGAAGACTCCGTACACCCACGTCTCGGTCTGCTTCGGTCACGAAGTCGGCGTCACCTTGTGGCAACACGCTGCGGGTCTGGCGACGGTCTTGCGCGGCGGCGAGTCACGCCCGCTCTCGTTGGTGCGCGGCATTGGCTTGAACGAGAACCTCTACTCGCTCGACACGGAACCCGGGAAGCGCGTCTTCCGCGAGGAAACCTGTGAACAAGTGCGCGAGATGATGCGACTCGGCGCGCTCGAAGGAACCGGCGAGGACTTGCAAGCGACTGTCGAAGAAACCGGCTCGCCGATCTGGTTCGGATCGAAGACGGGCACGACCGAGAAAGAGACCGGCGTCGTTTGTTTGCACCTCGAACAAGAGCGCAACGAACAGAATCGCGGTAAGCGATCCGGGGACAAGGACTTCGTCTCCTTCAGCTCACTCAAGTCGAAGGCCAGGCCGCACGATTGTGCGTGCTATGTGTCGTCGATCTGTGTCTTCGGACGCGTGCCCGGCGATGACCGCGAGGTGATGGTCTACCTCGTCGCGGACGAAGCGCTGAAGAACGGGAAGTACGGCTCGAAGATCGCCGGACCTGCGGCGATGAAGTTGCTGCACGAAGCGCTCGGATTGACGCTTAACGGCGTGCCGTCTTGGATTGCACAGGAGCGCAACGGCGAGTCTGAGTACGCCGCTTGGCAGAACGATTACGAGCGTCCGTGGAACGAGCGCCGCGCGCCCATCGAAGCCGCTTGGGAAGCGGGGGTGGGGGAGTGATGCTGGGGACGCTCGTCGATCGTTTCGGCGGTGTGTTGCGCGGGGGGCTGGGTCGCGAGATCGATCTCGCCGGCGTGAGCCTCGACAGCCGCAAGATTGCCGCCAACGAACTCTATGTGGCGATTCCCGGCGTTTCCACCGATGGATCACGCTTCGCGGGAGCCGCGCTGAAAGCCGGTGCAGGCGCCGTGCTCGCTCCGCTCGAGAACGCCGACCTGTCGACGGCGATCGAACGCTCCGGTGCACCGCTCTGGTTGCATCCGCAAGCGCGGGGACTCGCGGGTCGCGTTGCGTCGGAGCTGCGCGGTAACCCGTCGCACGAGCTGTACGTCGTTGCGATCACCGGTACGAACGGCAAGACGACGACCGCCGGACTTATCCACGACTTATGGACAAGTTGTGGAAAGCGTTCAGGCGTGTTGGGAACGGTCGGCAATCAACTCGCCGGCGGTCACTTCGAGGCAGCGACACACACGACTCCCGACGGTCCCGGCCTGCAAGCGTTGCTCGCCCAACACGTGCGTCTCGGCGGCGACTCCACCGTCATGGAAGTCAGCTCGCACGCACTCGATCAAGAGCGCATTGCAGGTGTCGATATCGACGTCGCTGTCTTCACGAATCTTGGTCGCGATCATCTGGACTATCACGGTTCGATTGATCACTATGCTGCAGCGAAGGTATTGCTCTTCTCTGCTCTCGATCACAACTCAACCGCGGTCATCAACGCAGACGACCCTCACCACCAGGTGATGGTTGCGGCGGCCGCGAAACAACAAGCTCGCATCACCACCTTCGGTGTTGCCACGAACGGTACTGCGCACGTCGCCGACTTGCGGGCATCTCAGCTAGTGACGAACTTACAGGGAACTCTTCTTACCCTGAGTGGGATGGGGTTTTCCGGGGTCAAGCTGCGGTTACCTTTGTTGGGTCGTCACAACGTCGAGAATGCCTTGGCGGCGACAGCAGCAGTACTCATGTCGGGTGTGAGTCCTTCCGCGCTTGCGGAAGGACTCGCAACCGTCTCTGCTCCTCCGGGGCGCCTCGAGCGCATCGGTGATGATGCGATTAGCGGCCGAGAACCGGTAGTATTCGTCGATTACGCGCACACGCCTGACGCCTTGATCCGCGTCCTCGACGTGCTGCGCGAAGCTCTCCCGGCCGGCAAGCGACTCTTCGTCGTCTTCGGTTGTGGGGGAGATCGCGACCGCGGCAAGCGACCTCTCATGGGTCGTGCAGCAGCGAGTCGCGCGGACACTGTCGTGATCACCAGCGACAATCCGCGCTCCGAAGATCCCACCGCCATCTGCGACGCGATCGCGGAAGGCGCGCGCGGAACTTCGGCTGAAGTGTTCGTCGAAGTCGATCGCCGCGCTGCGATTCGGCTCGCGCTCTCGGCCGCCGGTCCGGGAGATGTCGTGCTCGTCGCCGGCAAAGGCCACGAGTCCACGCAAGTCATCGGTACTGAAGTCCTTCCGTTCAGCGACCGCGAGGTCGTGCTCGAGGAGCTCGCTTGATCGAGAGAACCGGGTGATCCGCTTGCGCATTCAGAACATCGTCGACTCGACTGGCGCCGAACTCGTGCGCGGTGACGCAGCGCGCACCGCCGTGGGGGTCAGCACCGACACACGCAGCATCGAACAAGGCGCGTTCTTCGTCGCCTTGTCGGGGCCGAACTTCGACGGCAACCGCTTCGCATCCGCAGCGCAACGCGCCGGTGCCGGCGGGCTGTTGTTGCGCGGTCCCGCGTCGGAGCTGGAGTCGACGCTAGCGGACTTGCCGGAAGAGCTTCCGGTGCTCGCTCACGCCGAACCGCGTCGTGCGTTGTCCGACTTGGCGTCGTGGCACCGCTCGCAGCTCAACATCCCGGTGATCGGCATCACCGGTTCGTGCGGCAAGACGACCACCAAGAACATCTTGATGGAGTTGCTGACGACCGTGCGCCGCGTGATAGGTTCGCCGAACTCCTTCAACAACGACATCGGCGTGCCGCACACGCTGTTCCTCGCTGACGAAGACACCGAGGCCCTGGTCGTCGAGATGGGCACGAACCATCCCGGCGAGATCGCCGCGCTCTGCCGCACGGCGCGTCCGACGGCGGGAATCATCACGAACATCGGCGCTTCGCACCTCGAAGGCCTGCTGTCGCTCGACGGCGTCGCCCGCGAGAAGGGCGAGCTTGCCGCTTCGCTGCCGCGTGACGGCTTCTGCGTGTTGAACGCCGACTGCTCGTGGACGCCCACCTTGCGCGCGACGACCGCGGCGCAGGTGATCACCTTCAGCGTGGAGGGGAACGGCGACCTCGACGCACGCGACCCGTGGTTCCACTCGGGCGGCACGACCTTCCGCCTCGAGGGTCGCGAGATCACCTTCCCGCTACTCGGTCGGCACAACGTGCAGAACCTGTTGGCCGGGCTCGCGGCTTGTCGAGGTCTCGGCATCGAGCTCGACGAAGTCCTGCCCGCGGTCAGCCGCTTGTCCGGCGGCCACCGTCGCATGGAACGGCACGACGTTGAAGGCGTCACGGTCTTCGACGACACCTACAACGCGAACCCCGAGTCGGCGAAAGCCAGCGTGCGCGTGCTCGCCGGTCTGCACGGCTTCGACCGTCGCATCCTGGTGCTCGGTGACATGCTCGAGCTAGGAGAGTTCGCCGCCGAGCTGCACCACGCCGTCGGTGTCGACGCCGCCGCGAACGGAATCGACGAACTGATCCTCGTCGGCGACCTCTGCCGAGCGACCGCCGCCGGCGCGCTCGAGGGTGGGCTCGCACAAGAGCACATTCACCACGCCGCTGACGTCGACGAAGCCGCGCGCTTCGTGCGCGACAGCTGGCGCAAGGGCGACGTGGTGCTCGTCAAGGGCAGCCGCGCCGTCGGACTCGAACGCCTCGTCGGCGACTTGTTGGAGGGCCGCTAACCGTGCTACCGGGGATCTTCGACGACGCCTTGGGCATGCAGCTCTTCGGCTACGTCACTTTCCGCGTCGCGATGGCCGGCCTGACCGCGTTCCTCTTCGCCTTGTGGTGGGGGAACATCGTCATCGCGTGGCTGAAGCGTCACCGCGTGGTCGAAGACGTCGAGAAGACTGACCTGCAGCCGATCCTCAAGCCGGGCAAGGTCGACAAGCGCGGCACGCCCACCATGGGCGGCTCGTTCTTGGTCGCGTCGCTGCTCGTATCGGTGCTGCTCTGGTGCCGTCTCGACAACGCGAACGTCCTGCTGGGACTCGTGCTGACGGCCGGTATTGCCTCAGTCGGATTCGTTGACGACTTCTTGAAGCTCACGGTCAAGGACTCGCACGGACTCGCACGCAGCGCGAAGATGATGGGGCTCGGCCTCGTCACTCTGTTCGTCGTGGGAGCCTTCGCGTACTACGCGCGCACCAACGGTCGCGAGACCTTGTTGCACCTCTACCCGCCGTTCTTCAAGAACCTCTCCATCCCGCTCGGCGCCAGCTTGATCGGCGTGTTGATCTTCGTCGCCTTCGAGTGGATCGTCGTCGTCGGCTGGGCCAACGCCGCGAACATCACCGACGGCATGGATGGTCTCGCGACGGGTTGCATGATCATCTCGGGCCTGACGCTCGCGATCTTCTGCTATGTCAGCGGTCGCTGGGACTGGACGAGCTACCTCTCGATCCCTTACGTGCCCGCGGCGTCCGAGATGGCGGTGATGGGCGGAGCGCTCGTCGGCTCGTGCCTCGGCTTCCTCTGGTACAACGCCTTCCCCGCAAAAGTCTTCATGGGAGACTCGGGCTCGCTGCCGATCGGTGCGTTGCTCGCGTGGATGGCGATCGTCGCGAAACAAGAACTCGTGCTGCCGCTGATCGGCGCCGTCTTCTTCGCGAACCTCGGCAGCTCTTGGCTGCAGACCTTCTGGTACAAGCGCAGCGGAGGTCGTCGGATCTTCACCTGCGCTCCCGTTCACCACGGCCTCGAGCGACACGGCGGCATCTTCCACGAGGGCGCGGCTCCGTGGCACGAAGTCACCGTCGTCGTGCGAGCGTGGATCGTTGCGGCGGCCTGCGCGATGCTCGGCCTGGCTCTCTTGAAGGTCCGCTAGATGGCACGCTTCCGCAAACGCGCCGGTGCCGCAGTGCTCGGCCCCCCCGAACACCAGCTGACGATCTTCGAGCGGCTCGAGACCTTCACGCGTCGCGCGGAAGCTCCGTCGCCGACGCGTCCGGCCGTTCGATTGTTCCTCTGTGTGCTGGCGCTGATGGGCATCGGCATGTTGCTGCAGGCGAGCCACGCGGCCACCACGCTGAGCCCGGCCGACTACAAGAACGAGGTCACGCAACAGGCCGTCTACCGCCTGCTGGGCGTCGGCGCGATCCTGTTCTGCGCCCGAATCGGCCCCCAGGGCCTGCGACGCTTCCTGCCGCTGTTGGTGGTGGGGGTGGTCGTGGCGCTGATCTGCGTCTGGATGCCTGGAATCGGCGAAGCCCGCAACGGCTCCGCGCGCTGGGTCGCCCTGCCGCTCTTGAACCGCACCTTCCAGCCATCCGAGCTGGCGCGCATCGTGATGGTGCTGTGGGTCGCCGACCGCTGCACGCGGCTCGGACCGCGCCTCTTGGACTTGCGCCACGGCGTCGGCCCGGTGCTCGGCATCGGACTGTTCGTGATGGCGTTGATCGGAGCGGAGACGGACCTCGGAGGAGCGCTGCTCTTCTTCCTCTGCTTCGTCTCGACGCTCTACATCGGCGGTGCGCGCTTCTGGCACTCCGCCGGCTCCGCGATCACCGTCGGCGGCACGGCCTTCGTCGTCGGCATCACTTTCTTCGACTACATCCGCCGACGCGTCGAGATCTTCCTCGGCGTGTCCGAGAACGCGCAGGCGAGTGACGCCGTGCGCGCACTCGGATCCGGCGAGTATCTCGGCGTCGGTCTCGGTCAAGGCGGCTTCCGCAACAGCGGCATTCCGTACCAAGACTCCGACTACGTCTTCGCCATGATTGGTGAAGAACTGGGACTTGCGGGAACACTCCTCACCTTGGGCTTGATCTTGGCCTTCGTATGGTTTTCTCTGCGCATGGTCCTCACGATCAAGAGCCGCTACCTCGCGCTGAGTGCGTTCGGTCTGCTGCTCTCGGTCAGCGTGCAAGCCATGTTGCACATGCAGGTCGTGACCGGACTTGCACCGCCCAAGGGAATGACGTTGCCGTTCCTCTCGGACGGCGGAACCTCCCTGATCGTCTCTTCCATCGCGGTCGGCCTCGCTCTCGGCGCGGCGCGACGGACGGAAGATGAATCTCCCGCTACCACCTGATACCTGATTCACGATTCCGTCGGCACACGCCGACATGATCCCCGGAGCCCGCGATGCAGAGAATCGAACGCTACGGCGTCCTCGCCCTCGTCTTCCTCTTGGTGACCTTGGTCACCTTTGCGTTGTGGGACGATGAGTCCAAACCGGGGAACGAAGAAGTGGCCAAGGCCGCACCGGCCGAAGAGGCTCCCGTGCGCCGGCTCTCACCCGCCGAGCGCCAGCAACGCGAGGCGCTCCGTCGCCGCGAGGCAGCGAACCGGGAACTCGAGCGTCGCAAGACCCAGGACGCGGCGAAGGGGCTGAGCCCCAAAGAGAAGTACCAGCAGGGCAAGAGCGCTGCTGAGCTGGCCGAAGAACAGCGCCGCCGGGCGGAACGCGGCTTCGCGAAGACCGACAAGCCCGCGGTGGACGGCTCGAAGCCCTCCGGCTACCAGCTACAGATCGGCGACGGCTCCACGGGTCGCTCCGGTCGTGATGCCGGCCCCCGCGGCGGCAACGCCCCGGCGGACCTGGACGTCTCCCCGGACAACAACTCACGGCGAGAGACCGCAGCGGACAAGAACCGCCGCGCTCGCGAAGAGATGGATCGCCTCCGCCGCCAAGGCGAACACGTGGTCGCGAAGGGCGAGACGCTCAGCCAGATCTCAGTCGAGCGACTCGGCACGACGCGCCGCATGCAGGAGATCGTCGCGCTGAACCCCGGCATCAACCCCGACCTGCTGGTCGTCGGTCAGAAGCTGATCCTCCCCGGCGGCGGCACACCCGCTCCGAACGGCCGCGCTGGTGTCGGCGTCGCGCCCAAGTCGTCGCCGCAGCCCGTCGGCCCCGGCGGCAGCTACACGATCCAGTCCGGCGACGTGCTCTCGCGCATCGCTCAGGACCAGCTCGGCAGCGTCAAGTACGTGCAAGCGATCCTCGACGCCAACCCGGGTCTCGAACCGACGCAGCTCTCCGTCGGCCAAGTCATCGCGATGCCCGCCGGCGTCAAGCTGAACAGCGTGGCCACCGCGCCTCGTCGCTCGACCAGCTCCACCGCAAGCGATCGCCCGAGGGTGCGCTGATGGATTCGCGTGTTCGACTGTTCCTCTGGGCCGGCACTGCGTTGCTCGCCGCCGTCTCGCTCCAGCCGGCGGGGGAAGTGCTCGCCGCCGACTTGCGCGGTTCGTCCGTGCAGACCCAATCGTCGCGCGCGGAAGTCGTGACGGTGGAACTCTTCCCCGCGACCGAAGAAGACACGATCGAAGCTGCGCAGAAGCGCCGTTCCTGATCGATGTCGGCATCGCCCACGGCCCCCGGCCCTCGCATCGCCTTCGCAGGCGGCGGGACCGGGGGCCACATCGTTCCCGGGCTGCACCTGCTCGCCGACGCGCGCAGTCGTGATCGTGCGCCGTCCGACCTCGTCTGGTTCACCAGCGGCCGAGCGGTCGAAGAACCGGCGCTCGCCGGCCTGGCCGAGCTCGCGCCCGGCTGTGAACGCCTCGTCTTGCCGCTGGAACCGGCGGGGGGCGGAGCGCCGGGCCTCGCTCAACTCGCCCGTCGCGCGCTGCCCGCGACGCTCGAGGCCCGCCGTGCGCTGAAGGCGCACCGCTCCGAAGTCCTGCTGGGCCTCGGCGGCTTCACTTCGCTGCCGGCCGTGCTCGCGGCGCGCAGCTTGGGGTTGCCCTGCGCCTTGCTCGAAGTGAACGCGGTCGCCGGCAAGGCGACGCGCACGCTGGCGCGGCTCGTGCAGCGCGTCTATCACGCCTGGCCGGTCAGCTTGCCGGCCGCGAGCGGTTCGAAGCACGTCGTCTTCGGGCCGCCGCTCGACCCCGCACTGGCGCGCGGACGCGCGGACGCGGACGAACGCCGCGCCATCGCTCGAGCCGCCGGACTGCCCGGCGCAGGTCCCATGCTGCTCGTCCTGGGCGGCTCGCAGGGGGCGGGCAGCTTGAACCGCTTCCTCGGCGATCACTCGGGCGCCTTGCTCAGCGCGGGAATCGAGGTGCTGCACCAGTGCGGTCCCGGTCGTGCGAGCGAAGCTCCGGGCGAGCGCGCCGGACTCGTCGTCCGCGAGTACCTCTCCGATGTCCCGGAACTGTTGCGCGCCGCTGACCTCGTGCTCTGCCGCGGCGGCGCCTCGACGCTCGCCGAAGTCGCCGCCGCCCGCGTGCCCGCCGTCGTCGTTCCGTACCCGCACCACGGCGATGAACACCAAGCGCGCAACGCTCGCGGACTGGGCGAAGGCGTGCGCATCGTCCGTGACGACGCGCTCGATGCGGCGCTCGCTGAGGACCTCGTGCAGGCGCTCGGACCGGCTGGAGCCGAAGATCGCGCGCGGCGCTCCGCGGCGCTGGAACGGGCTGTCCCGACCGATGCGGCGCAGCGCATCCTGGACGACCTCGAAGCCCTCGCCCGCCGCGGCGACTGATCGCTTCGGTTTCGCTCGGCGACGCTTTGAGAGCACTCGCCCGATCGGTTGAATGGACTGCGTTCCGAGGCTTGCGCGACGCGCGCGGCTCTCACCCGTCACCCTCAGCCCGCCATCCATGAAGGACGTCTCACCCTCGTCGCTGGTCCCCGGTCTTCCCGAGCACTTGCACCTCGTCGGAGTCGGCGGCGCCGGGCTCTCCGGAGCGGCGCGCATCCTGTTCGAGCGTGGACACACGATCACGGGGCAAGACGCTTCGGTGACGCCGTTCACCGAGAGCTTGCTCAAGCTGGGCATCGCGGTGCAGAGCGGCGAGTCGCCCGCGAAGCTCTCGGCGGGAACGCAGGGCTTGGTGCGTTCGGCGGCGGTTCCGCTCGACGACTCGCAAGTCGCGGCGGCACTCGCGACCGGCTTGCCGGTGCTGAAGTACGCCGAGCTGCTCGGACTGCTCGCGCCGCAAGGCCGCGGCCTGGGCGTCGCGGGAACGCACGGCAAGACGACGACTTCCTGGCTGCTGTACCACGCGCTGCGCGGCGCGGGGAAAGCGGCAGGTCGCGGAGCACCGCGCGCCGGCGCGTTGATCGGCGGAACCGATCGCGAGCTCGGCACCAACGCGATCACGCCTGACGACGGCGGCTGGTTCGCGGTGGAAGCTTGCGAGTACGACCGCTCCTTCCTGCACCTCGCGCCGGCCGGCGCGGTGATCACGAACGTCGAGGCGGACCACCTCGACTACTACGGCACGCTCGAAGCGATCGAAGTAGCCTTCGCGCGCTTCGCCGACCGCGTCGATCCGAACGGACTGCTCGTCGTCGGCCCCGACGTCGCCGAACGCGTCACGAACGGCGCCCGCGTTCCGATCTGGCGCCTCGGTCACGAGCTCAAGGTCGAACTCTGCGGCGAAGAACGCGGTTGCTTCCACTTCCGCCTGATCGGTCCCGGCTGGGCCACGCCGGAAGTCGAGCTCGGCATCCCGGGTGCGTTCAACGTCGAGAACGCGGCGCTCGCGCTCGGACTGGTGATCGGACTCTGCTCACGCGAGTGGCACCTCGATCCGCGCGACGTCGCGGAACACGCCGCACGCACGATCGGCGAGTACAAAGGCGCCGGCCGTCGCTTCGAACCGTGGGGGACGATCGACGGCATCGAGGTGATCCACGACTACGCGCACCACCCGACCGAAGTGCGCGTGACCGTCGAAGCGGCGCGTCGCGTCTCATCCGGCGGTCCGTTGCACGTGCTCTTTCAACCGCACCAACACAGCCGCACGGCGCGCTTCCTGGGCGACTTCGTCGAGAGTCTGCGCGGCGTCGAACGCGTCGTCGTCGCGGACGTCTATGGCGCACGCAAGCACATCGACGAAGTCGGCGCGGGTTCGGAAGAGCTCGCTTCGCGTCTGCGTCGCGCGGGCGTCGAAGCGCTCGCCGGCGGCGATCTCAATAGCAGCCTCGAGGCCACGCTCAATCGGCTTCCCACCGACTCCACGCTCCTCGTTCTCGGCGCGGGCGACATCGACAGCATCCAAGATGATCTCCTTGAAGCACTTTCCCTGCGTAGCACTTCCCAACGAAGACCTGTCCGCTAGGACGACGATGCGAGTCGGCGGCCGCGCGCAGTGGCTGCTCGAACCCAAGTCGCCGGACGAGTTGTGTCGCGCCTTGGTCGCGGCGCGTGAACAGGGCTACGAAGTGCGCATGCTCGGCGGCGGCGCGAACTTGATCGTGCAGGACGGCGTGCTGCCCGGCGTGGTGATCGGAACGGACTGCCTGGACCGCGTCTTCCGGCCCGAAGTCGAGGCGACGGACGATCCGTACGCCGAAGACGTGCCGACGACGCGGGTCGCGCCGACGTCGCGCACCGATGATCCGCGCCTCGTCGCGTGGTGCGGTGCCAGCTTGCCGGGTCTCGTGCGCAAGGCGTCGGACCTCGGTTGGTCGGGCCTCGAAGGACTCGTCGGCGTGCCCGGACACCTCGGTGGGGGCGTGATGATGAACGCCGGCGGACGCTGGGGCGATCTGTGGGACGTGATCGAGAGCGTGCGCGTGCTCTCGTTCGACGGCGAAGTGCGCGACCTCGCGCGGGCCGATTGCGACCCGCAGTACCGCAGCGGCAACCTCGGCGACGTCGTCGTGATCGCCGCGGTCTTGCGCCTCGTGCCGGACAACTCGCTCGTCGTGAAGGAACGCGCCAAGCAGTACCTGCTCGAGAAGAACCGCGTCCAACCGGTCACCGAATCGAGCTCCGGCTGCATCTTCAAGAATCCCGATCCCGAGCTCTCGGACGGCCGCAGCGCCGGGAAGCTGATCGACGATCTCGGCCTGAAGGGGCTCGAGCGCGGGCGCGCGATGGTCTCCGAGCGCCACGGCAACTTCATCATCAACCGCGGCGGCGCGACGGCGGCGGACGTGCTCGGGCTGATCGACGATGTGCGAGCGCGGGTCGCGGATGCGACAGGAATCAAACTCTCCATTGAGGTTCGGCGCTGGCTCGCCGATTCGTAGAGAGTTCTCCGTGAAGGCGGCCCGCCGTCTGGCGGCCTCAAGGCCCTCGGGGTACCCTTTCGCGCCACGATCCCCCAGGGAGGGTCGTGGCCCTTCTCGTGCCAGGTAGGCGCGTGGAGGTTCAACCATCCCGCAGGAGACGTTTTCATGTCAGAGCTCCAGGAGGCTCGAGAGCCGGCGGAAGCCGCCTTTCCGCTCTCGACCTTGCGCCACTCGACGGCGCACTTGATGGCCTCGGCCGTCGCCAAGCTCTTCCCCGGTGTTCGATTCGGCTTCGGCCCTTCGATCGAGCACGGCTTCTACTACGACTTCGACCTCGAAGAACCGCTGACCGACAAGGACCTGCGGAAGATCGAGAAAGAGATGCGCCGCATCGCGAAGCGTTCGCCCGAGCTGGTCTGTCACGAGGTCACGCGCGATCAAGCGCGCGAGCGCCTCGCCGGCCAGGACTACAAGCTCGAAGCGCTCGAGCTGATCCCGGAGGACGAGAAGCTGACCTTCTACGAGCACGGCGACTGGTCGGATCTCTGCGAAGGTCCGCACGTCGATCGCTTGGATCGCGACTATCACTTCAAGCTGCTCAACATCGCCGGCGCGTATTGGCGCGGCGACGAGAAGAACCCGATGCTGCAGCGCATCTACGGCACGGCCTTCTGGACCAAGGAAGACCTCGACGAACACCTCGCGTGGCTCGAAGAGATCAAGTTGCGCGACCACCGTCGCTTGGCCACCGACCTGGACTTGTTCAGCTCGCACCCCGAAGCCGGTTCCGGCTTCGTCTTCTGGCATCCGAACCTCGGCGCAGTGCGTCGCGCGGTCGAGGAAGCCTGGTGGGATTTGCACACCCGAGCCGGCTACAAGCCGGTCTACACGCCGCACGTCTCGCGCGAGAGCTTGTTCAGCGTCTCGGGTCACCTCGAGAACTACGGTGACTTGATGTACGCGCCGATGGCCATCGACGAGCTGCCGTACCGCGTCAAGCCGATGAACTGCCCCGGCCACATCTTGATCTACAAGAACCGTGGTCGCAGCTATCGCGAGTTCCCGATCCGCTGGGCGGAACTCGGGACCGTCTATCGCTACGAGCGCTCCGGCGTCTTGCACGGCATGTTGCGCGTGCGCGGATTCACGCAGGACGACGCGCACATCTTCTGCACGCCCGACCAGCTCGCCGACGAGATCGCCGGTGTCTGTGCGCTCGTGGACAGGATCATGGGGTACTTCGGTTTCGAGTACACCGCGTACCTCGCCACGCGCCCGGCGGACAAGACGATCGGCGACGACGAAATCTGGGACAAGGCCACGCAGGCGCTGCAACAAGCGGCGGACCAGGTGGGGCTGAAGCTCGAGCTCGACGAAGGCGGCGGCGCGTTCTACGGCCCGAAGATCGACTACAAGATCAAGGACGCCCTCGGCCGCGAGTGGCAGAACTCCACGATCCAGTGCGACTTCAACCTGCCCGAGCGCTTCGACCTGACCTACACCGATTCCGACGGACATCAGAAGCGACCGATCATGGTGCACCGCGCCATCCTCGGCAGCCTCGAGCGCTTCGTCGGCGTACTGATCGAGCACTTCGGCGGCAAGTTCCCGTTCTGGTGCGCGCCCACGCAGGTGGCGGTGATCCCGATCCGCGAACAACACGCCGACTACTGCGTGAGGCTCAACGAAGAGCTGCAGGAAGCCGGCTTCCGCACGGACTGCATGGTCCACCCCGGTCATATGAACAAGAAGATCAAGGAGGCGCAGCACGCCCAGATCCCGTTCATGTTGATCGCCGGTGACCGCGAGCAGGAAGAAGGCACCGTCGCCGTTCGCCGTCGGGGAACGCGCGAGCAAGAAGAGATGTCCTTCGAGGACTTCATGAAGCTCGCGCAGCACCTCGAGGACGAACGCGTGATCGACCTCGAAGGCGTGCCGACCACCGGCTGACCTCTGCGCTCTGCGAACTCAATGCGCCCGGCGCGTCCCACACGGGGCGCGCCGGGCGCTCGCTTGTTCGCGACGTGTGATGCCGACTAGGCTGAGCGCATGGCGAATCAGCACCAACGACTGGCCTGCGTCCGCGGCGACCTGACGCTCGAGCGCGTCGATGCGATCGTCAATGCGGCGAACGAAGCGCTGCGCGGCGGCGGGGGAGTCGACGGGGCGATCCACAGAGCGGCGGGGCCGGGCTCGCTCGCCGAGTTCATCGCGCGCTCTCCGGAGGGCTGCCCGACCGGCGAAGCGCGCATCACCGGCGGCCACGAGCTCGCCGCGCAGCACGTGATTCACACCGTCGGTCCGATTTGGCAGGACGGGACGCGAGGCGAGCCCGAGCGGCTCGTCGCGTGCTACCGCAACTCGCTCGAGCTCGCCGCGCGGCACGGACTGCAGACGGTGTCCTTCCCGGCGATCTCGTGCGGGGTGTACGGGTATCCGTTCGAGACCGCTGCGCAGATTGCGGTGCGCGAGTTGTCGGCAGGGCTCGCGCGGCACGCACCGATCGTCGCCGTGCGCCTCGTGCTGTTCAGCGATGAGTTGCTCGAGGTCTTCGCCGCAGCTCGGCGCTCGGACGCTCAGTCGCATCGAAGTCGAATCCTGCAGCCGGGTCGATGTAGGCAGTGAGCTTCGCGATGTGGATGGCGAGCGTGCGGTCATCCGATGTCCACGATCCGCCTGTGAGGCGCGTTTCGAGAGCCTGCATCGAATCGAGCATCAGCTGACAAGCGCGGTACCTGGGCTTCAGCGCTCCGGGGGCCGCACTAGCCGTCGTCTCAGGATCCCCGTAGTCCTCGGACATCTCATCGATCCAGCGCAGTAGATCCGCTTCGCGCGAGTGCTGACCTTCTTCGCTGATCTTTTCCCAGCCGCTAGCGTGCTCGAAGACCTCGAGACTCGGGAACTCGAGCTGGGTGGGGGCAGCGGAGTTCGACGGTTCGACGGGTTCGAGCTCTTCGTTGCAAGCAACCAACGAGACCGAGATCAACGTGAGAATCAGAGCGTGCTTCATCGTGTTCCTGTCGTTTCCCGCAACCACTCGACCGTGCGGTCCAGCGCCTCGTCCATCTCGACTTCCGGCTTGTAGCCGAAGTCGCGTTCCGCGGGCGTCATGGTGTACGAGTGGCTCGTCGCGAGCTGCAGCGCGACGAAGCGCGTCATGCGCGGCTCGCCGCGCAGGCGGAAGCCGCGCCAGACGGATTCCATGACGAGTCCGGCGGTGTAGGCGGCGCGCGTGGAGACCTTGCGCGTGACGGGGCGTTCGCCGAGTCGTTCGAGCAAGGAGTTGATCCAGGGCCAGAGCTGCACGGCTTGCGGTTGACCGATGAAGTAGGCCTTGCCGGCGTGTGGTGCGTCGAGCTTCAGCGCGTCGGCGGCAGCGAGATGCGCGATGGCGCCGTTCTCGACGTAGGTCAGCGTCACTTCGTTGTCGCCGGGGCCGACGATCGCGAGCTTGCCGTCGCGTGCGGATTGCACGAGCCGCGGCAGGATGTGCGGATCGCCCGGGCCGAAGATCAGGTGCGGGCGCAGTGCGCAGGTCGCCATGCCGCCTTCACCGTTGGCGTCGAGCACGCAGGCTTCGGCGACGGCCTTCGTCTCGGGGTAGGGGGCCAAGAACTGTTCGGCGCGCGGTAGGTCGTTGGACGCGTTCTTGTGGTCGCCGCCGTCGAAGCAGACGGACGGTGAGCTGGTGTAGACGAAGCGTTCGACGCCGGCGTCGATCGAGGAGCACAGCAAGTTGCGCGTGCCTTCGACGTTCGCGCGCCAGAAGTCTTCGCGCTTGCCCCACACGCCGGCTTTCGCGGCGACGTGGAAGACGGTGTCGTGACCGCGCACCGCTTCGCGAACCGTGTCGCAGTCGGCGAGGTCGGCGCGCACGTGCCGCACGCCGAGGCGGTCGAGTTCAGGGTAGCTGCCTCGCGACAGCGACGTGACTTCGTCGCCGCGCGCGATCAAGCGACGCACGATCGCGTTGCCGAGGAAGCCGCCGCCGCCGGTGACGAGGGCCTTCACGCGAGCTGTTCCTGCGCTTCGCGCTTCAGCGTGCCGCGGTGGATCTTCGCGTTGTGGCGCACGTCGACCGGAAAGCCCTTGTGGAACAAGACGCCTTCGACGACCTTCGCGGCAGAGTGTTGCGCGGCGTGGTCGCGCAGCTCGTCCGCGAAGCGCTGTCTCGCAGCTTCGTTCGCGGGGAACTCGTCCGCCTTGGGTTCGACCCACAGAAAGGGGCGTTCTGCGCCGGCCGGGCCGACGCCGACCAGCGCCGTGCGGTGCACGCACGGGTGCGTGTTGAAGATGCCTTCGATGCCGACCGTCGGCAGCATGCCGTCCGCGGTCTCGAGTCGATGCGACTTGCGACCGAGGAACCACAGTCGCCCGTTCGCATCGACGTAACCGAGGTCGCCGAGGCGATGCCGCACGCGGCCGGAGTGATCGATTTTCGCGGCGGCGGTGTGTTGCGCCTCGAACTTGTACTGGTGGGTCACGACCGGGCCGAGCACGGTGATCTCGCCGATCTCTCCCGCAGGCAGCTCGAGGTCGTCCGACCAGCGCGTGATCGATTCGTCGGTGATGCGGATGATGCGCAGGTCGATGCCGGGAGCATGGCGGCCGACGCAGGTGCCGGATCCGGACGCGGAGCGTTGCGCCGTGACGTCGAGGACTTCGCGACCGGCTATCGACGAGACCGGCAGTGACTCCGTCGCGCCGTAGGGCGTGTGCACGTCCGCGTTCGCGTTGAGCACTTGTCGGAAGCCTTCGATGATCGACGGCGGCACCGGCGCGCCGGCGATCAGCACGCGTCGCAGCGTCGGCAGCTTGACCTTGTTCTCGATGCACCACGGCACGACGCGCCGCCAGATGGCGGGGGAGCCGAAGGTGCTGGTCGCGCCCGTGCGCTGGATCGCGGCGACGATGCGTTCCGGATCACACGACGCAGGTTTGCTCGGATCGAGCTCGGGGAAGACGCAGGTCATCTCGAGCGCCGGGCTGAACAACGCGAAGAGTGGGAAGCACGCGGCGTCGGTCTCGTCGTCGCCGAAGGCGTAGAGCTTCTTCAGCGCGAGCACTTGCGCGTGGAACATGCCGTGCGTGTAGACGACGCCCTTCGCGGGGCCGGTGCTGCCCGAGGTGAACAGGATCGCGGCTTCATCGGACGCCGCGGTGTCGATCAGCACCGGCTGGTGATCGTGTTCGGCGAGCAGTTGATCGAGCGTCGGCCCGCCCCAGAACCAGCGCTTGCCGACGGTCAGCGTGAGCTTCACGGTCTTGAACGGCTTGTGGAAGACCTTGCGCAGCGCGTGCGCGAGTGGGATGCCGACGAACGCCTTCGGTTGCATGCGTTCGACGCAGGAGAGCAAGGCTTCGCGGCCCATGCCCGGATCGATCAGCACCGGGACGGCGGCGGCCTTCAAGAGACCGAAGGTCACGGCGATCAAGTCGATGCCCGGCTTGACGAAGACGCACACGCGGTCGCCGCGCTGCAAGCCGCGACGCATCAGTCCGGCGGCGATCGCGTCGGAGCGGCGGTCGAGTTCGGCGTAGCTGATGTCGTCGAACTTCAGCGCGTCCGGTTCGCCGGCGGCGACGCGCACGGCGAGCTTCGAAGGTTCACGCGCCGCGAGGCTCGGGAGGAACTGAGCGATGTTCACGCGTTCCGGCAGTTCGCCGAGCTGCGTGAAAGGATCGTCGTTCAGGCCTGAGGCGCGCGTTGGAGCTGCTTGGTGAGCCACGGGATGATCTCTTCGTGAGCGTCTTCGAGCACGTAGTGTCCGGCGTCTTCGATCGCGAGCACTTGCGCGTCAGGGAAGCGCGCTTGCCACTCGCAGCGGAACTCGGGGGTGAAGCACCAGTCGCGTTCGCCCCAGTACAGGTTGATCGGCAGGCGCGCGAGTCGCGGCAGGCCGGCGTCGATCTCTTGGAGTGTCGCAAAGCTCGGGTGCTTCGGCGACAGCGGGATGTCTTGGACGAAGCGCAGAGTCGCGATGCGATCCTGCCAGTTCCCGTAGGGCGCCAGATAACCGGCGCGCACGGCCGTGGTCATGCGTTCGCGTTTCTCGACCGCCATGATCGTTGCGGCGCGCGCGAAGGCGTTCAATCCACGGATCGCGAGCGGGCCGAAGACGGGCAAGCGACAGACGTCGATGCGCGTCGGGATGCGCTTCGACGGGAAGGCCGCGGTGTTCGATGCGGAGATCGAGCGGAAGCGTTCGGGGTGCTCGACCGCGACGCCGGTGCCGATCGCTCCGCCCCAGTCGTGCACGACGAGGTGGATGTCTCGCAGGTCCAAGTAGAGAACGAGGCGCTCGAGGTTCGCGATGTGATCCGCGAGCCGGTACGACCAGACTTGCGGCTTGTCCGACAGGCCGCAGCCGATGTGGTCGGGCGCGATCACGCGTCGGTCGCCGGACAGGGCTTGCACCAGTCGGCGGTAGTAGAACGACCACGTCGGGTTGCCGTGCACGCACAAGACGACTTCGCCGTCCTGCGGGCCTTCGTCGACGTAGTGCATCGAACCGCCATCGACTTGGTGGAAGTGCGGCGCGAACGGGTACTCGGTCGCGAAGGGTGCGACGAGCTGTCGAGCGCGTGATGCACGCGGGTCGGTAGGGGGGGCGATGGTCATGGACTCAGGCGCGAGCCGAGGTGGACTGGGGCGGGAAGTCGCGCCAGTCCCACTCGAGGACGGCGTCCAGCGGCAGGTCGGCGCAGACCGCGGCGTAGTGTCCGCACAAGAAGCGTTGGTTGACGAAGTGGTGGCGGTCTTGGAAGTGCAAGACCAGCCCATGATCCGAAGGCACCGCGGCGAGGCGGCAGTCTTCGAGTTCCGTGAGCTTGCGGCCGGCCTTGTGCAGCACGGCGAGCTTGGCGGACAAGAGTCGCGCGAAAGTCTGCCAGCGGAAGCCGCCGAGCAGCTCGTACTCTTCACGCTCGCCGTAAAGGCGCACGACTTCCTGGTTGTGATGGCGCACGCGTTCGACCGCGATGCCGACCGGGAAGGGCGCGACGACGCCGCCGACGAAGCTGCCGGTGTGACTGACGTCCCAGTACCAACCGTCCATCGGAGCGGGGTGACCTTCGCCGTCGCAAGCCAGCTTGCGCAGGTGGTGTCCGAGCGTATGAGCACACTCGCGACAGACAGCGCGTGCACCCCGGCGTTGATTCGCGGCGCGCACAGCGGAAGGCAAGCTGGGATCTTGCCCGGGCGCGCGTCGAATCACCGGATGCAGGCGCAGCACCGTCATGCGTCGTCCGTCGCCTTCTTGACCAAGTCGCGGTCGAAGTAGTTCACGCCCATGCCGGCGTCGACGATCACGCCTTGCGCGTTGATGCCGGCCGAGCGCGGGCTGAGCAGGAAGAGCGTCGCGTCGGCGACTTCGGCGGTGGTGACGCCACGCTTGCGCAGCGTGGCCGCTTCGCCGTAGAGGTAGGAGTCGATGTAACCGGGGATGCCGGCCGAGGCGGACGTCTTCAACAAGCCGGCCTTGACCGCGTTGAAGCGCACTTCGCCGAGCTGCGAGAAGCTCTTGGCGAGGAACACGACGGCCGAGTCGAGGGCGGCCTTGATCGGCGCCATGTAGCCGTAGTTCTCGGCCGCCATGGTCGTGTCGGAGATCGAGATCGTGACGACCGATGCGTCGGGCGCGAAGCTCTCCTTGAGCGCGTTCGCGAGGTTGATCAGCGAGAAGCACGAGATGTCGACGGCTTGCAAGAAGTCGCGCTTGTTCGTCTCGTGGAAGGCCTTCCAGCCGTCCGAGTAGTTCGCGAAGGCGATCGAGTGCACCAGACCGTGGATGCGGTCGTGGTTGCCGGCGAGGTCTTCGCGCAGGCGATCGATCAGGTCCTGGTGTTCGACGTCACAGACGTAGACTTCGCGGTCGCCCATCAGCTTGGCGACTTGTTGCAGGCGTTCCGGCGAGCGCACGACGTAGACGACGCGCGCGCCGCATTCTTCGAGCTCGCGACCGACGTGCCACGCGACGCTCTTCTTGTTCGCGACGCCGGTCACGATCACGGTGCGGTCTTGCAGCTTCAGCCAGTTCACGCGGGTTGTACCTCGGTTAGTGCGACGACGAAGGCGATGCGCAACACGAGCTCATCGCCACAACGCACCTGGCCGCGCATGTAACGTGCGGGCCCCAGCTTCTCGGTCAGTTCGAGGCGCGCGGTGATCGTCTCGCCCGGCCGGACCATCCGTTTGTAACGCGCATCCTCGATCTTCGTCAACACGGGGACGCCGCCAGTCGGGGCGTCCGCACCCGGATCGGAGAAGAGGAGCGCGGCGGACTGGAAGCAGAACTCGGCGGAGAGCACGCCGGGAAGCACCGGATTGCCGGGGTAATGGCCGCGGAAGGCTTCCAGCTCCGGCGAGACCGTCCACTCGGTGATGATCGTTTCTTCGGTTTGTTCGACGATGCGATCGACGAACAGGAAGGGCGCGCGGTGCGGGATGCGCGCTTCGATCTCCGCGCGTTGATCAGAGGCCACCGGCGACCTCCAGCACGGAACCCGTGACATAGGAGGCTTCGGGAGACGCGAGGAACAAGACTGCCGAAGCGACTTCTTCGGGCGTGCCGAAGCGCTTGGCCGGAACGGACTGCGCGTAGGCCTTCTTCTGTTCGTCGGGCAAATCCGCGAGTAGCTCGGTCTCGATGAAGCCGGGCGAGATGCAGTTGACCGTGATCTTGCGCTTCGCCACTTCTTTGCAGAGCGAGCGCATCAGGCCTATCTGGCCCATCTTCGATGCGCCGTAGTTGCCTTGGCCTTCGAAGCCGTGGCGTCCGGCGGGGGACGAAACCATCACGATGCGGCCGTAGCGACGGCGCATCATGTTCTGCACGGCGAACTTGGACATCACGTACGAGCCGCCGAGGTTGGCGTCGATGACCGTCTGCCAGTCTTCCGGCGACATCATCGCGAGGATGCCGTCGCGGCGCAGTCCCGCGTTGTTGATCAGGACTTGCACGCCGTCCGGCGCGGGCTCGTCGAGCTCTTCCCAGAAAGCCTGTGCCGCTGCGTGGTCGCTGACATCGAAGCGGTGCAGGAAGCAGCGCTCGGCAGCGTCGCCGAGACTGGTGCGGAAGGCTTCCGCAGAGGTGTCGTTCGAGCGGTACGTCGCGTGCACGATCGCGCCTTGCTCGAGGAACGCGCGTCCCATCGCAGCACCGAGGCCGCGCGTGCCGCCCGTGATCACGACCCGTTGGCCATCGAACTTCATGCGTTCACCTCTTGGAGCGAGTGGAGCCAGGCGTCCACCTTGTTGGCTTGAATCACGCCGTAGTTCGCGGCGCCGAGCCATCCGGACATGATGATCCCGACACTACCGGCGTGGTACAGGCCCGGAACTTGTTCGTGCAGGTTCATCGAGTAGGGCAGGCCTTCGAACTTGGTGCCGAAGGACGCGCCGGCGGGATGCTGCGTGTAGAACTCGAAGGTGCGCGGTGTGGCGACTTCGATGTGATCGATCTTCTCGGTGATGCCCGGGACGTAGCGTTCGAGGCTGGCGATCGAGTCTTCGGCGAGGCGCGTCTTCGCTTCCTCGTACTCCTCGTCCGTCAGGTCCTTCCAGTCGTCGTGGTGCGCGTTCATCGAGCTGACGACCGTGTACCGATCGCTGCCGGGGCGAGTCTTCGGGTAGTAGAACGAGAAGGTGCGCGATTCGCCGTGCAGGTCGCAGAGCGAGTCCGAATCGAAGGTCTCGCGAGTCGACGTGAACAACAGGTCAGTGACCCACGGCAGCGTCTCGCCGGCGCGGATGCCGAGGTAGACCTGCGTAGACGAGTTGTTCACGCGCACGTCGCGCAGGCCTTGCAGCCAGTCCGCATCGAAGTGTTCTTCGCCGACCAGCTTGAAGGCCGTCGCGTGCACAGAAGCGTTCGACAGCACGGCTCCGGCACCGATGCGGCGGCCGACGGCTTCGACACCGACGGCGCGACCGTTCTCGACGACGATGCGGTCGACCTGCACGCGTGAGCGCAAGTCGACGCCGTTCTTGACGAGCTCCTGCTTCATCTTCTTGATCAGCACGTCGGTGCCGCCCGCGAAGGTGTAGACGCCCTTCGACATGAAGTTGGAGAAGACGATGCCGTAGGTGATCGCTTCATCGTCGAGCGAAGACCCGTTCGCGTACGAGATCGGTTCCATCAGCAGGCGATGGACGTCGTTGCGGCCGGGGAAGAAGCGCTCGAACAACTCGCCGGTCGTCTCGTGGTTGTCGTCGTAGAAGTTCATCGCACGCAGGTGCGAGAAGAATTCGTCGACGGTCTCCTGCGGGATGCCGAAGTGGTTCACCAGCTTGTTGGTGAAGTCCTCGCGGTCGAAGGTCGTCTCGAAGTCGAACTGCGGGTTCGAGAAGCGCACGCCGTCGAGCTGGACGATCGAGTCGGCGATCTCCTGGTTCCAGTACTTGCGACACGTCTTCTTCATCCCGATGGGGAAGCCGTGCAGGCTGATGTCGAAGACGTGTCCGCCGGGACGCTTGAACCACGTCGCCATGCCGCCGTAGTTGTAGTGTTGTTCGAGCAGCAGCACGCGCTTGCCGGCGCGCGCGATCACGTTCGCCGCGGTCAGTCCGGCCAAGCCGCTGCCGATCACGATCAAGTCGTAGTCGTCGGCGACGCCCTTCAGCGGATCGTTCGAGAGCGGTTGCTTCCCGTCGGTGCTGCCCTTGTAGTACTTCGTCTCGCGCGTCATCTCTCTTGCCTTCTAGCGCGTGACCAGCGCGTGTCGATTCGCCATCGAAATGCCCGAGAGGATCGCGCCGACCACGCCGAGCATGCCTTGGTCCGTGCCCATCAGGTGCAGGCCTTCGATCGTCGTCGCGCCGTCGAGTCGCTTGGTCGGGCTGCCGTAGACGGCGCCTTTGTCGTGACCGGTGAAGCGCCGCACGGTGGTGGGGGTGAAGGAGTCGCGGAACACCTCGTGGGGGCGCGGATCCATGCCGTAGCGCGTGGCGATGGCTAGCGCGGCCGCGGTCTGTTCGCGCTTCGCGGCTTCGTAAGCGTCGCCTTCGAGCGCGTTCCAGCGCTCGAAGTTCGCCAGGTTGGTGTAGCGCAGGATGCCCTCGGGCAGCGGCGCTTCGCTGGCGTAGTTGTTCGGCGAACAGATCACGCCGCTGCGCGTGTCGATCAAGCCTGTCGGCACGCGGTAGCGGAAGTCCGGCGCGTCGTTGAAGAAGATCACCGCGGCGCCGTGGTCGTGAGCGCCGGGTTCTGTGTCCATCACGAAGATCGTCTCGGTGAACGATATGTCGCCGCGCTCGGCGTCTCGCACTTCGTGTTCGCGACCCGCGAGGCGCATCGTCTCGACGTAGCCGGCGCTGGAGAGCACGCGGTCGGCGGTCAGTTCGGTGCCGTCGTCGAGCCGCACGCCCGAGACCTTGCCGTTCGCGCTCAGGATCGCTTGCACGCCGCAGCGCAGCCGTAGCTCGCCGCCGAGCTCGAGGTAGCGTTTGCGCAGCAGCTCGAGCATCGGCTGGATGCCGCCTGCGGGGCGCGAGAAGCCCTCGAAGAAGAACGAGCGGAAGAGGATCACGAACTGATACCAGTCGATGTCGTCGACGCGTGCGCTGCCGTAGTAGCACATCGGCAGCATCAAGGCTTCGATCAGCAACGGCTCGTCGAAGTAGGTCGCGAGCACGGCGCGCGCACCGAGGCTGGTGTCGTCGGGCGTGAACGCGTCGGCGTCGCGCACGTCGCGCACGAGCCGCGCGAAGCCGTCCATCTGCGACGGGAACGCGCGCGCGACTTCCGACTCGAACAGCTCGAACTCGTTCGTGAAGCGCAGGCGCACGTCAGGGAATGCGATCTCGGAGAAGCGTTGTTTGCCGAGGTGCAGCTCTTCGTGGCGGATGCGCAGCTGACGCAGCATGCGCGTCAGCGGCAAGCCGCGTTCGCCCTTCGACGCATAGTTCGTCAATGCATGAAGGCCGACGTCGAACCGTCGGCCTCCTCGCTTGTAGAAAGAATTCAGTCCGCCCCACAGATAGTGGCGCTCGAGCACGACCACACGCTGGTCGAACTGGGCGAGGCGGATGCCCGCGGCGAGTCCGCTCATTCCGGCGCCGATGAGGATCGTGTCGTAGTGCGACATTTCACGATGCGCGGGTCACCGCGCGGAAGGAATGCGGAGCGAGCGCGAGTCGAGGGCGTGGCTCAGGAGCCGACCTTCAGCTCCTTGTCCTGCATCTTGGGGGCGAGGTAGGCCGCGCAGCTCGAGAGGCTGGCGAGTTCGCCGTACTCCTCTTCGGGCACTTGCACGCCGTAGCGCTTGCGCAGTTCCATGACGATGTCGAGGAAGTCCATCGAGTCGAGCTCGATCTGATCGCGCAGGCGCTCGTCTTCGTTGAGGCTGCTGGTGTCCTCGTCAGGGGCGATCGTGTTGATGATGTCCTTGACGGCCAGGATGATGTCTTCGCGAGTCATGGCTGGAAGTGGGGGGCGCTAGTAGCGCTTGACGATGACAGCTGAGTTGATGCCCAGCATGCCGAAGGAGAGGTTGAGGATCGTGTCGACGCGTTCCACTTGGAGCGGAGCGTTGACGACCAGGTTGCGAACGATGCAATCCGGGTCCAGATCGTCCACGTTGATCGTGGGGTGGACCACGCGGTCCTGGAAGGAGGGCAAGTTGCCCGCCAACTCCAAGGCGCCGGCGGCGCCCATGGTGTGTCCGATGTAGCTCTTCGTGTTGTTCACGAAGGTCGTCTCGCAGTCGCCGAAGACTTGGCGCACCGCTTCGCACTCCTGGATGTCGCCTTGCGGCGTCGAGGTGGCGTGCGTGTTGACGATGTCGATGTCTTTCGCCTGCAAGCCGGCGAACTCGAGCGCGCCGCGCGCGCATTCGTTCTGGCGTTCCGACAGGGGCAAGACGAAGTCGGCCGCGTCCGAGTTGACGCGGTGGCCGATGACTTCGGCGATGATCTTCGCGCCGCGCGCTTCCGCGTCTTCGAGACGCTCGAGCGTGTAGAGGCAGCCGCCTTCGGAGACGACGATGCCGTTGCGCGCCTTGTCGAACGGCCGTGACGCCTTGGTGGGGTCGGCGTGACTGCCGAGTGCGCCTTGCGAAGCGAAGCTGGCAAAGATGCCGAAGGTGTGGATCGACTCCGACACGCCGCCCGCGATCGCGAGGTCGACCATGCCGAGCTGTAGCATCTGCACGCCCTGGATCAGGCCCAGGTTGCCGGCCGCGCAAGCGCCGCCCAAGCAGTACGCCGGCCCGGTGATGCCGAGGTTCAGCGTGACTTCGCCCGCGGGGTTGTTCGCCACCGTGCGGGGGTTGTGGTGGTGCGACCAGTAGGAGAGGTCGAACTCGTACTTGGAGACTTCGTGGACTTCGTTCTCGGTCTCGACGTTGCCGTGTTCGGTGATGCCGACGTAGATGCCGATGCGACTTTTCTCGTAGCGCTCGATGTCCTTCGAGCCCGCCGCCTTCAAAGCCGCGTGTTCGAGGGCTTCGTTCGCGCAGTAGATCGAGATCGATCCCGCGCGCGTGCCGCGACGCAGTTCCTTGCGGTTCTGGTGCTTCTTGACGTCGTAGTGGCAGACGCCGGCGATGGTGGGGCCGACGTGGCGGATCTCGTAGGGCTCGACGCCGCTCTTGCCCGCGAGCAAGTTCGCGCGGAACTCGTTCCAGTCGTTGCCGTTGGGGCTGGCGAGGCCGACGCCCGTGATCACGATGCGGGGGAGGTCAGGCACGGGCGGCCTCCGCTTCGTCTTGTTCGTCTTCGTCATCGTCGTCCGCTTCGAGAGCGGCGAGCTTGGCGATCAGTTCCGCTTCGCCGGCGGGGCCGACGTTCAGGAACTTGGAGGGGACGGTCATGCCGACCTTGAGCGCGGTGGACACGGCCTTCGAGAGCAAGCTCTGGCTGTCGCCGAGCGCGCGTTCCACCGAGGTGAAGACGAGCTGCATGACCGCTTCCGCGATCTCGCACGACGAGAGGATCGAGCGCAGCGTGATGACGCGCGGATCGCGATCGCCGTAACGCGTGCGCACGTAGTCGAGCGTCGCGTTGGTCGATTGACGCAGCTTGGCCATCACGACTTGTTCGCGCCGACGGAAGACCGTCGCGACGATCGACATCGTGTTGCCGACCGGTTCGTGCAGGTGACAGCGACGCTGTGAGTCGAAGACCGAGCGCACCGCGCCCCACTCCGACAGTTCATTGAGCGTCGTGCTGGTCGAGCCCTGGCTCATCTCGAGCGCGTTCGCGATCTCCTTCGACGAGAGCGATCGATCGGCGAGCACCAACAGTCCCCAGACGCGACCGTGCAGCCGCTTGAACCCGAAGGTCTTAAAGAACAGCTCGAAGGTCGGCAGCTGTTCCGCAAGCTGCGGTTCGAGGCCTTCGAACGGAGGTGCTGTGGGGGGCGTGGACGGGCTGCTCATGGGGGCGGGTTCGCGTGATCCATGGATATCAAGAAAACTTGAAAGCCATGAGGTGCGTGATCATCCACTCCCTGAGGCGCCTGTAAACAGCTCTCCGGCGAAAATCCGGGGAGCGAGAGCCCCGCCGAACCGCGCAATGCGAACTCCATCCTCCGCGCTGCAGTGAAGTACCGTGCCAGGTCCGATTTTTCGA
>Ga0316208_1000471_pt1 | contig 49123 bp, 30 predicted proteins | sample 3monopyrite_MG_FD_204944 | JGI IMG/M metagenome (GOLD analysis project Ga0316208, IMG submission 204944) | Microbial mat bacterial communities from mineral coupon in-situ incubated in ocean water Damariscotta River, Maine, United States -... | ecosystem: Environmental > Aquatic > Marine >... | reverse complement strand
GGCTCAAAAGTCACAATCAGAGAAACCAGAGATCTACATTCAACACATGCTTTCACTTCTACTACATCCATTGAATCACCTATAATCTTTTTGTAGATTTCTTCCTTAGGTTCGTAATGTTTAATGAATTGATTTACAATAGTGGTATCCAGTGTCAGGTCTTCAATGATCTGAACTGCAGTTTGATCAATTTGCTTATTCAATTGCACATCTTGGTACCAATTACGAATGATCAGCGCAATGAGGATGCCCATTACAACGAGCACAATCTCTGAAAGCGTATTTGAAATAATTTTTCATGTCTTTAGTATTGATTAAGTTCAAACGTTCTTTATTGAGTAAAGGTGCCATTTTAATTGTGTTATTGTTTTGCTTTTTCTGGAAGTGCAGCACGCCATCCTGCCTTTAACTGTTGAGATAATTCTAAAATGAGGCTTTCGTTTTCTACTGAGACTGCAATGTTTTCATTTTCATCAGGGTCCATTTCGCTGTCGTACAATTCATTGGTAACATAGTTTCCTTTTTCGCCCAGTTCTGCATCCCATTCGTACCACTCCACATAGTGGTAGCGTTTTGTTTGAATAGAGTAACCCATGTATCGTTTACCATCAGGACTGATTTTTGGCCGTCGATGAAATTGAGAGAAGGCAGCACTTTTCCATTTTTTCTCGGGTGCATTCATCAGTGGAACAAAGCTACTTCCTTGCATATATTTTGGTGCTTCTATACCAGCCAACTCGCACAAAGAAGGAAACATATCGATGAGTTCTGTGAGGGCAAAAGTTTGTGCCCCCGGATTAGATTGGGCAGGACTTCGAACGATCATAGGCACATGGATATCGATGTTGTAATTGGTTTGTTTGCACCAACCGTTGTGTTCACCCAATTTCCAGCCATGGTCGCCCCAGACAATAATGATGGTATTGTCATAAATGTCTAAATCTTTGAGATGCTGAATAACCTTTCCAAATTGTGCGTCTACATAACTTACGCTTGCATAATACCCTTGTTTCAACATGCGTGCAGTGTCTTCACTCATGATGTTTTCCAAAGGGTGTTTCAGATGTTGAAAACCATCGTATCCGCGTAGCTCATACATGGAATTCATCGCCATTACTGGTGCTTCTTTGGGTGTAAAAGGGTTGCGTGCCAGAGGAAGACTGTCTTTATCGTACAAATCCCAATATTTCTTGGGCACGGCAAAAGGCAAGTGTGGCCGAAAATAGCCCAAGGCAAGATAAAAAGGCTGTTCCTTTTTCGCCAATCTATTCAAGGTGCGCTTCGCTAACTCAGTTTGGGCTCCGTCGTAATATAAGGTATCGTGTACATCTTCCATTTCCCAAGCAGGACCGTTGTTCCAGCCGTCTGCATAGTATTCTGGATATTGTGCGACTTTAGCATCTCTTTTTATTTTCTGTAAACGTTGTGTTTCATCATTTACATAAAAGGTTTCCCCATCCCTCTTCAACCATTCTTTGCGTTTGTATTGTTCAGGGCGCAGATCAGGTTCATCAAAGGATACAGAATCTGGCATGTAATTATGAAAAATCTTTCCAATGCATGCGGTATAGTAGCCGTACTTTTTAAAATGCTGTGGCATGGTTACGATGTCTGGGTGAAGCTCACGGAATTTATCTCCCAAATGCCACACACGACTTGAGTCAGGACGTATTCCGGTCATTAAGCTTGCGCGTGAAGGTGCACAAACAGCTGCTTGACAGTAAGTACGCCGAAAAATGGTTCCCTGTTGAGCAAAGGCATCAATGTTGGGAGAGTGGATGTGTTGGTTGTCATAAACACCGAGATTGGGCCCCAAATCGTCTATAGAAACGAAAAGAATGTTCGGTTTTTCGAGGCCACTATTAAGAGTTTCTTCTGAATGTTGAACACAGCTCCCAAATAGTAGGAGCAGAAGAATGGGAGTTATTTTATTGGCCATAAATTGAAGTTGAAGCACGAATATAAAAACTCAAATGAAAACAACAACAATTGGATTGCTAAGCCATTAAACAATATTTTCTATAGTCATTAACAAATTCCTTTTTTTTTGAAAAGCCAAGTCCTATTAAAAGTTTTATAGAAGGGAGATTGCTGTCTTTGGTATAGGCGCAAACTGCTTTGAGATTCAATTGTTCAAAACCGTATTCTATGACCTTTTCACATGCTTCTTTCATGAAACCTTTGCTTCTAAATTGTTCATTGAGAACATAACCAATTTCTCCAATTTGATGATTAAATCCTCGATAGAAGCCACATGATCCGATCAGCTGCTTTTCAAGATAAAGCCCCCATGTAATCCCATTATTGGTAACAAAATCATTGCGAATTTTTTCGATCAAATCCACTACCTTTTCTCTAGAACTTATAGGCTCTCCTTCAAAATAAGCGATGGATTGGAATTCATTTAGGTGTTCAAGACGAATTTCATCAAGTCTTAGATGTGCGGACTTTAATACTGGAAAATGTTTGTCATTCAATCCTTGAACATTCACATCTCTGCTTCGTTCGATTCATCTTCAAAAGCAACCTCTGCATCCAGGTTCCAAAGCACAAAACTCCATACATCCGCCCATTCTTCGATGATTTTCTCCGTGGGTTTTCCGGCACCATGTCCTGCATCAACATCCACTCGAATCAATACGGGGTTTTCACCTTGGTGTTTTTCTTGCAAAGTAGAAATAAATTTAAAGCTGTGTGCTGGCACTACACGATCGTCATGATCAGCTGTGGTGACCATAGTAGCGGGATATGATATGCCTTCATCCAAATTGTGTAATGGAGAGTATGCAAACAAGTTATCAAAGCTTTGTTTGCTGTCTTCACTGTCGCCGTATTCTCCTGCCCAAGCCCAACCAATTGTAAATTTATGGTAACGCAGCATGTCCAATACTCCCACTCCAGGCAAAGAGACTTTCATTAAGTCAGGTCGTTGACACATAACCGCCCCTGCCAACAAACCGCCATTGGATCTGCCGTGAATGGCCAATTTCTCGGAGGAAGTATACTTCTTGTCGATCAAATACTCTGCAGCTGAAATGAAATCATCAAATACATTTTGCTTGTTGAATTGCCATCCTGCTTTGTGCCAATCTTCACCAAATTCACTGCCACCACGTAAATTCACGACTACATAAATACCACCTTGTTCCAAGAAAATTGTGTTGACCACCGAGAAACGTGGTGTTATACTAATGTTAAAACCTCCATAGCCATAAAGGAAAGTAGGGTTGGTGCCATCGTATTCAATGCCTTTTTTATGCGTGATAAACATAGGCACTTCAGTACCGTCTTTGCTTTTAAAGAATACTTGTTCAGTTATGTAGTTTGAACCGTCAAATGCCGTTTCAGGAGCGAAATACACCTCAGAGCTGTTGTTAGCAATGTCATATTTAAAAATGGTGGTAGGGTAGGTGTAGGAGGAAAAGGAGAAGAAGGCTGTATTTTCATCCTTGTCTCCACTAAATCCTGCGATGCCAATCCCAGGTAATTCAATATCATGTAAATAGGTACCATCTAGATCATAGACTTCCAATTTGCTTTGTACATTTTTCATGTAAGAAACGACAATCTTGTCGCCTGCAAGTGTTGCTCCCCGCATCACATATTCCTTTTCTGCTATAAAATCTGTCCATTGATCTTGAGTAGGATTGTTAATGTCGATAATGCACAATTTATTGTTGGCTGCTTCATAATTGGTTTGTGCCAAAAACTTGCCGTCACCCAAATGGTCAAGAATGCTGTTCTCCGTTTCAAAATTGGATACCATATCAATCAGCTCTCCATCATTTTTCAAATCTTTCACCTTAAGCGCATTGCCATGAGTTGATTCAGAGGTGCTGACAATCAAATAATTTTCGTCTTCTGTTACATAGGCACCTGCATTGCGCTGAGGATATTCAGCATCTCTATAGATTAATAGATCTTCTTCTTGTGATGTTCCCAAGCTGTGGTAATAGACGGTGTGATATTCATTTTTTCCAGAATAATCCGAACCTTCTGAGGGTGAGGCATAAGCAGCATAATAAAAACCATCACCTTGCCAAGAGATGTCACTAAATTTCACCCATTCAATGACATCGGTCAATTTCTCTTTGCTGGCTAAATCCATCACATTGATTTCTACCCAATCAGAACCTGCTCTTGAAATACCATAGGCCATGTATTTTGCATCTTTTGAGAAACCCATTCCATTGATTGAGGCTGTTCCATCATCTGAAAGCGTATTCGGATCCAAGAGAACCTCTTGTTCTCCGTCCAAACCTTCTTGGTAAAAGAGGACACTTTGATTTTGTATTCCATCGTTTTTGTACATAAAATAGTAAGGACCATGTTTAAAAGGGCTACCAAGCTTTTCATAGTTCCACAAAGTGGTTAATCGTTCTTCGATTTGATTGCGATAGGGAATTTGACTTAAATAGTCAAAGGTGACCTCATTTTGTGCGTTCACCCACTCGGCAGTTTCTGCAGAGGTATCATCTTCTAACCATCTGTAGGGATCCTCTACTACTGTGCCATAGTATTCGTCTACCACACTGTCTTTTCTTACATCAGGATAAGCTTTCAATTCAATGTTCACTTTTTCGTTTGTGTTGCTTTTTTCTTCAGTTTTTGTTTGTTCAGAACAAGCTGTTAAAACAATAGTTGCTGCAGCTAAGAGGCTTAATTTATTCATGATTTTAAAATTGAAGTTCAAACATAAACAATATAACTTTTGTGCAAGAAATCATTTAGGCAGAAGGCTTGACAATGGTTCTAAATCATTTATTTTTACTTGAAATTGTTTCTTATGAAAAAGTTAAGTCTGTTCTTTATAGTTTTAGTGAGCGTTGTCGGTTGCATGAACTCTGATAATAAGGAGGTTGAAGATAATGTTGTAGTGGAAGTTTCAAATGGATTTGCAGCATTCACTGATACCTTCATAAACGAATTGTGGGAATTGAATCCCATTTGGGCTAGCTATGAGGGTTTTCATGCATATGATGCGAATTTGCCTATACCTGGAGAGGCAAGGAACCAAAAAAAGCTCGATTTTTCAGAGCAGTGGTTGACCAAATTGAGAGCCTTAGATACAACTACTTTGGACGGCAATGAAATGATGGATTACTATTTAATCCAAGAATATCTTCGTTCAATTCCATTTTATATCAATGAGTTTAAATCTGGAGAATGGAACCCTTCTACATACAATTTGGGAGGAGCATTTTTTCAAGTGTTGAATTATAGACAAGATGATTTGGATGAGCGATTGAACAACATTGCTCAAAAATTGAAACAAGTACCTGCGTATTATAAGGCAGCAAAGAATACCATAAACAATCCCACACATGTACATACTGAATTGGCTATTCAACAATTGAAAGCTTCAAAGAAAATTTTTGAAGAGCAGATCATTGACTCTGCAAATAAGGCTCATCTTGATGAGACTAAAATGAAGGAACTTCAACTAAAGGTGCAAAATGCCACTAATGCGATCGACGATTATGTTGCGTCTCTAGAAGAAATCTTACCTTCTCTAGAAGAGAATGGGAAAAGTTTTAGAATTGGTGCAGAACAATTTGAAAAAAAATTCAATGCAGAGATTCAGTCAGAATATTCAGCCAAAGAAATCTTCGAAATTGCAGTGGAGGAAAAGAGCATACTGCACGACAACCTTTATCGACTTTCTGAGATGCTTTGGGAAAAGTACTTTCCTGAGCAGGATAAACCGGGGAATCGTTTAGGCCAAATTCGAATGGTGTTGGATGAAGTTGCGCAAAATCATGTGCATAGGGATTCTTTTGTCGTTGCTATCCGTAAACAAATACCGGCTCTAGAAGCATTTGTACGTGAAAAAGACCTTTTGACATTGGACCCTGATAAGCCATTGATCGTTCGAGAAACACCTGAGTATATGCGTGGCTATGCAGGTGCTTCCATCTCTGCGCCAGGTCCTTATGACAAGGAGGCTGAAACCTATTACAATGTTACACCGCTAGATCATTATACAGAAGAACAAGCTGAAAGTTATCTTAGAGAATACAACGATTACACCTTACAAATCTTGAACATTCACGAAGCAATACCTGGACATTATGCTCAATTAGTGTATAGCAATCAGTCGCCAAGCATCATTAAAAGCATCTTAGGCAATGGAGCAATGGTTGAAGGTTGGGCGGTCTATACTGAACGCATGATGTTAGAGAATGAATATGGTGCCGGTACTCCAGAAATTGGTTTTATGTATTACAAGTGGAATTTGAGAACCGTCTGCAATACTATCTTGGACTATGGCATTCATGTATTGAATTTCACTGAAGAAGAAGCGATGCAGCTGTTGGTCAAAGAGGCTTTCCAAGAACAATCTGAGGCCGATGGTAAATGGAGAAGAGCACGCTTGTCACAAGTGCAATTGTGTAGTTATTTTACTGGATATCACGAAATCCGCAAACTACGAGATACTCTGCGAAAAACATCCACAGACTTTAACTTAAAACAATTTCATGAGGAGTTTTTAAGTTACGGAAGTGCTCCAGTAAAATACATTAAACAAAGAATGATGAGTCAGACAGACACCACTACAATGGTGCATTAAAAAACTCATCACCAGCTTAACCATTTCATCGTTTTCAACGTAATTTATACATGCGCCTGAAAAGTTTATTTACCATATTTTTAACCATTATTTTCACTTATCAGGCTTATTCACAGTGTTTTCAGATAATTGATGGCAATGGTGTAGCGAGCAACAATCCTTACTTTGTCAGTTGTACAGGCAACAACTTCACTATCTTTATTCAAACAGACATCGCCATAGGACCCTACACAATAAATTGGGGTGATGGAACCGCAAATACTACGGGAGCCTTACTAACTCCACCAAATGTAGAGCAACATACATACACAGCCACGACTGACACCTTTAATATTACCATTACCGACAATGGACCGAATCCATCTTGTGTGGTCAATGGAGTTGTGGTGATCGAAAGAAATCCTTTGGCTTCGATTCAATTGCCAGCAGGTGATGATAATTTTGGGTGCACCCCAGTGCAGTTTAGATTTGTGAATAGCAGTACACAGATTTCAAGCACCACAGTTTTTGAATGGGACTTTGGCGATGGTACACCAATTCAACGTTTTGATTCTACCAATTTAGGGGATACCATAACACATACCTATTTACCAGGCATTGGTACTCAAAGCTGTAATCTTGATGTCATTCTTACCGCCACTAATTATTGTGGATCTTCCAACAATACTTTTTCTCCATTGAGAGTATGGGACCTTGATGATGCGGCAATCAATGCCTCTGCCACTTTGCTATGTTTTCCAGAAAACACTGTCCAATACACCAATAATACAACTCGAAATTGTTTTCCTGAGGGTAACCAAGATCAACGATATGAAAAATGGAATTTCGGTAATTATTGGGGATTAGGAGTTGATTCTATCATAGATTGGCGACCTTGGAATCCTCCAATTATAAATCCTCCTCCCATAGCTTACCCAGGTGTAGGATTTTACACAGTCATGCTAATTGACAGCAGCTTTTGCGGACTCGATACTGCTACCTTAACCATTCAAATTACCAACCCGCCAACTGCTGTGCTCACTTCGAACAGAGATACAATTTGTGAAGGCGAGAGCGTCACTTTTTCCGATGCCTCTATAGGCGGAGCAAATCAATACCAATGGGACTTTGGTCAAGGAGTTGGATTTCAAAACTTGAATGCCAACGATAAGGTCATCACTTACACTACTACAGGGGACTATACCATTCGTTTGGCTGTAGGTGTTGCGGGAGCGCAAGGGTGCAACGATACTGCTGAAGTCCAACTGCATGTGCTGCCTTCTCCATCTGCAAATTTTAATTTCGACAACAACAATGCCTGTGACAGCATGCAGGTGACTTTTAGCAACAATTCGACTGGCTCTATTGCAACGTATAATTGGGTATTTGACAATGGAAATACGTTTAACGGGTCCAACCCTCCAGTGCAATCTTACACTACTCCTGGAACATACACTGTGCAATTGACGGTGTCAAGTCCCGAGGGTTGTTCCAATACAATCAATAGAGACATACGTGTTCGGGAGACTCCTCAAGCAGGTTTTACTGTAAATACAGTTTGTCTGAATCAGAATGCCACATTTAACGATCTTTCGAGTGATTCACTGGATCCTATTACCGCTTACAAGTGGTATTTTGGTGATGGAGATAGCAGCTCGGCACAGAATCCTAACCACTTATATAATACCTTTGGTACTTATCAGGTCACACAAATTGTTAACAATGGTTTTTGTTCTGATACAGCCTTCTTAAATGTAGTTGTAGAAAACAATCCAACTGCGGCCTTTAGTGCAGATACACTATCTGGATGTTCTAGGCTTACTGTTAACTTCAGCAATCAATCTTCTCTCAATGCCGTAGCTTTTGAATGGGATTTTGGAGATGGAAGTGCTTCTGTGAATGCTAGAGATACCTTTCATACCTATACCAATGCGGGTAGCACGGACACTACATTTGTGATTCGACTCATTGCCCAGACTGCTTTTGGATGTGCAGATACTGTATACGATTCGGTTAGAGTTTTCCCGGTACCTATTCCATCTTTTACATCTGATGATACTCTCGATTGTGGACCAATAACGGTCAACTTTACCAATACAACCCAAGGTGCCAACCTTAATTTTAGATGGGATTTTGGCGATGGTTCACCCATAGTTACCACGTCGAATCCAACGCACATCTACCAAAACCAAACCTTCTTTATCAGCAATTATGAAGTCAGTTTAACTGTAGAGTCAGCAAATGGTTGCCGAGATACTAGCCGGCAAATTATAACTGTTTACCCAGAACCTCAGTTTTCATTTTCTGCCCAACCTGATTCAGGATGCAGTCCCTTGAACGTAAGTTTTCCATCGGTGGTAGGCGCAGTAAGTTACCAATGGGATTTTGGCGATGGAATTACAGCTAGTGGTCCTACACCCACGCATACCTTTATCAATACTACCACTAATGATAGGGACTACCAGGTAAGGTTGATTGCACAAAATAGTTTTGGTTGTTTAGATACCACATTTGGTGATGTGCGCGTATTCCCAAGCCCAACAGCTGATTTTTCTTTGGATACCAATGTGGGTTGTCAACCTTTACCCATCAACTTTATTAACGCTTCAATTGGAGGTAATTTGTTCAATTGGGATTTTGGAGACAGTACCTCTTCCGCAACAAATGCAGCAACTTTTTCAAAAACATTTACCAATACAACCCTACAGACAGCCTTTTACAGTATCAATCTTGTTGTTTCAACCACTAAAGGATGTGTAGACTCAATAAATCGAACAGTTCGTGTGCATCCTTTTATTGAAGCAGCATTTAGTTCTGATACTGTTGGCTGTGCGCCCTACCAGTTGAGATATAGTAATGCCTCAACCGGAGCCTCTGGCTATCAATGGTATTTTGGTGATGGTGACTCCAGTATGGTAATAAGCCCAAACCATCGTTTTTTGGATTCAATAACAAGCACAAAGAATTATCAATCTCGCTTAATTGCTACTTCTCTGCAAGGATGTGTAGATTCTTCTTTCAGAAATATCACAGTATACCCTAAACCTGTTGCCAATTATGGCGTCTCAGATGTTCTTGGTTGTCATCCTTTTCAAGTCTCTTTTTCGGATTCTTCTTCATTGGCAGATTCATGTACTTGGTTGTTTGGGGATACGGTTATCAATCAAAATTGTTTGCCTTCGGTGCAACATACCTACAACAATACTACTTCATTCTTGCCCATAGATTATAGAAGTAGACTGATCGTAAATACACAAGAAGGTTGTGCAGATACTGCCATCAAAGATATTCGTGTAAACCCTCAAATAATTGCAGACTTTGATGCAGACACTGCAGCATGTACACCTTTTTCTGTCAGCTTTAGAGACCAGTCTCAAGGAGCAGCTTTCTACCAATGGAGTTTTGGTGATGGTGACAGTAGTCAAGTCGTGAGTCCTAGGCATTTGTTTGAAAATGATCTACTTGTAGACACTATTTTTACGACTAAACTGCGTGTTGTTTCAACTTATTCATGTGTGGACAGCTTAAGTCAAAGTATTCGAATATATCCTAAACCAATTGCTGGTTTTGCCACCGACTTAAACAGTGGATGTCATCCATTGCCTATAATCTTTACAGATACATCTCAACTGGCTGATTCCTGCATATGGACTTTTGGTGATGGCTTACGATTGGATAGCTGTTTTATGCAATATCAGCATCAGTATACCAATAATCAATCTTCAGTTCCAATTTTTAGAAATGCGCGGCAAATCATTTTCAGTGATCGCCTTTGTTCAGATACTTCATCTAAATCTATTCGAATAAATCCCAATATTCAGGCAGATTTTCGTTCAGATACTGCAGGCTGTCAGCCTTTAAGTATACGATTCATTGACAATTCAAGCGGTGCCGACAGTGTTATTTGGACATTTGGAGATGGAGCATCCAACACCGTAAGGAATCCTACGCATACATTTTTAAACTTCACGAACCGTGACACCACCTTCACAACGAGCATGAAAGTTTTAAGTGTATATGGATGTAACGACAGTTTGCAAAAGCTTATCACAGTTTATCCAAAGCCAACAGCAGATTTTGTATTGGACACCAATGAAGGTTGTCAGCCATTAATTGTTGAATTCGAAAATCGTTCAAGCATTGCTGATAATTGTTTATGGATTTTTGGAGATGGCAATCAACTTAGTAATTGTAATCAGATTATAAACCATTCATACTTCAACACTTTGTCAATTGTTCCCATTAATTACACTAGTCAGTTGATTGTTACTACTAATAATGCATGTGCCGATACACTTTCACGAAACATTCAAGTAAAACCTCAAGTGATAGCCGATTTTATTTCTGATACAATTGGCTGTTCTCCACTAAATGTTGATTTCAGGAGCCAATCATTCGGAGCAATCAGTTATCTCTGGGAATTTGGAGATGGAAGAATAGGCAACGGCATAGTCACCAACAATCAATTTACCAATACTGGCAGTATAGATTCAGTATACACCACACGATTGATCGCTCAATCTGTGTATGATTGTTTTGATACTGCCTTTCAAGACATTCGAGTACAACCAACCCCAATTCCTGATTTTACAGCAACACCTACTTTCCAAGTATTTCCAAATAACACTGTTGGACTTACAAACAATACCAATCCTGGCAATTGGAGTTACGTATGGGATTTTGGAGACAGCACAACTTCTACTTTGCAAAATCCTGGATCACATCAATATACGAATTGGGGACAATATGAAATTACCTTGACGGCCGCTTCAGCATTTTGCAGTGATGCTGTGACTAGGCTGATTGAAATTGATGTGCCTGTGCCCATTGCAGAGTTTAGTGATTCAGCAAGTGGATGCCAACCCTTGACCGTCAGTTTCCTGAATGAGTCCGTCTACGGGGTGCAATACGAATGGGATTTTGGAGATGGCTCGACCTCTACTCAAGAAAATCCAACACATGAATACTTTAGAGAGGGTGTTTACGCTGTTAAATTGCGGGCTATTGGAGTTGATCCAAAAAGAAAGTCGGATGAAATTGTGAAACAAGACTACATTCGTGTTTTTCGTCGTCCAACAGCAAACTTTATTACGAACAAAGATGAAGTTTTTGTTCCCAATGATCCACTCGTATTTGCCAATAGATCTGTCAATGCAGACAGTTATTTTTGGGACTTTGGTGATGGGAATACGTCTACAGAAGAAAGCCCAACTTACCTTTATACTGAAGCTGGAGAATATCAAGTAATGCTGATTGCAGTTTCTGTGAATGGCTGCAGCGATACAGCATTGGCACCCAATTTGATTTTGGCCAACTTAGAAGGTCGTATTGAAGTGCCGAATGCATTTACACCAAGCGCAAATGGCCCAAATGGTGGTAGAATAAATCTAAATCCTGGCCTCGGAGAAATAAACGATGTCTTTTATGCTAAAGTCTCGGGAACAGTTAAATATGAGCTCAATATTTTCAATAAATGGGGTGAACTCATCTTTATCAGTAAGGATGTAAATGTAGGATGGGACGGTTACTACAGAGGTGAGTTGAGCAAACAAGATGTCTACGTTTGGAAGGTAAAGGCTGAATTTGCAGATGGAACTGCTGTGCAAAAAGTGGGGGAGTTGCTGTTGCTGAGATGATGTCTAAAGAAAACATATTCGTCATCTTTCTAGGACTCATTTGTCATAGTTATTTGACAGCACAGTCAAAAAATTGGACCAAGTCTCAAAAAAACACCTTTTGGGAAGCGGAATCTTATTACATCTATGGGGATTACTCTACCGCATTGAATTTGTTTGAAGAGTTAGAAAATACAGATGAAGAGTTTAAAGAATTGGAATTTTACATTGGGCATTGCCTTTACCAGATGCAGCACTATCAATTAGCGAAAGCCTATCTTAAAGAAGGTAGCGCATTCAATGCTGATGCACATTATTATTTGTCAAGAATACATCTGATGGAAGAGCAATTGGAGGAGGCTTCAAAAAGTATTGAACGTTTCGTCGATTTTAGAGTGGATGATCAATCTGCCATATCTGAAGTTCAGATTTCAGTAATAGAAAAAAACATTATCACTGCACAATTCTATTTGTCAGAACCCGAAGTTGTCAATATTGTCAATTTAGGCAGTTCGGTCAACACTAAAAATGATGAATTTGTCCCATTATTGACTACAGATGAAAATACTTTAATCTTCACCTCCAGAAGAATGCATGACAAGAATCGCTTAGATCCTATGAACAGACCTTTTGAGGATGTTTATATTTCTAAAAAGGAAAATGGCAGATTCTCGAATGCGAGCTTATTGAAGGGTTATGTGAATACCCCATTAAATGACGCATCTGTTGGTTTATCTGCAGATGGCAATCGTTTATTTTTATTTCGCACCAATGAAAACCTCATTGGAGGTGATCTTTATGAATCTTTGTTTTACAGTGGTGTATGGACAACTCCTGTTAGATTACCTGAGCAAATCAATGGCATAAATACAATCGAAAGGAGTGCTTCCATTTCTTTGGACGGCAGGACCTTGTATTTTTCATCAAATAAGCCAGAAGGTTTCGGTGGATTCGACATTTATAAAGTTGAACGTTTACCAACAGGAGATTGGAGTTTGCCAATAAATCTAGGAGCAGCCATAAATACTGCTGGTGATGAAGATTCACCTTACATTCATCCAAATGGAAGGAGTTTGTATTTCAGTTCAACAAGACATAAGAATATGGGAGGATATGACATTTTTGTTTCCGAAAAAACAGAAACTTCATGGTCAGTCCCTAAAAACATGGGTTATCCTACCAACACTACCAAAGATGACATTCATTTTTTGATTTCAGCCAATGAGCAGCATGGTTATTATGCGTCAGATAAAAGAGGTGGATTTGGAGAACACGACATTTATATGATTGATTATTTGGAAAAGGAGTTGAGGCAATCTGTAATACAAGCGCGTGCATTAGTCGAAGAGAAGGACAGTGCTGTGGCTGCAGACATTTCTGTGTTGGAGTTGGAATATGGTGAGATGGATGGAGTATACTTGAGTCATCCGAGGACGGGTAAGTTCATTTACCTTGTCAATCCAAATGTAGAATATGAAGTGTTGATAGAAGCAGAAGGTTTTGAGCCATATACGGTGATTGAGCAGTTTACAATAGAAGAATTGATGCGAGAACAAAAACGCACTTATTACTTAAAAAAAGTAACGATTGAATGAGCATTAAAGCTAAAATATTTGTTTTGATGCTCTTATCATGCATTCAGCTTTTGGGACAAGACATTCGTTTCTCACAATTTTATGCTTCGCCATTATATTCAAATCCTGCATTCACCGGTACTACAATTGAACATCGGTTTGTGATGAATTACCGCAATCAATGGCCGAGTATTCCCGGATCCTTTCAATCATTTCAGGCCTCTTATGATTACAATGCAGACATCATTAACAGTGGATTTGGTTTGGTGATGAATAGACAAGAAGCAGGGACCTTTGGATTAACTACAAACACAGTGGCCTTTACTTATGCATATCGTTTTCGTTTGAATCGGACATTGTACCTTCAGCCTGGGTTAAAGTTTGGCTATTCCATTAGAGGAATAGATTATAATAAACTTGTATTTAATGATCAACTTGAAAGCAAAAACAGTACAACACTTGACATTGATGCCTTCGGCGATGACAATGTAAGTTATCCAGACATCAACGCAGGTTTATTGCTATATGCAGAGAATTATTGGGTAAGTGCATCTATGAACCACATCAATGAACCCAATCAAAGTCTATTGGGCGATGAGTCTTTTAGTGCATTGCCTATGAGATTTACCTTTCAATCGGGCTATCGTTTCAAACTTTCAGGTCCATTGGTAAAGCGCCTTTCTGCTAAAGACATTACCGTGGCCATGCATTATGAAACTCAGGATAAGTTTGATCAATTGGATTTAGGTGCATATTACAATCACGAACCCTTTGTTTTCGGATTTTGGTACAGGGGAATACCACTTTTGAAACGCTTTGATGCTGGCATTGCGAACAATGATGCATTTATAATCTTAGTAGGATATAGTGTTCCTGACAGGAACTTTAGAATTGGTTACAGCTATGACGTCACTATTTCAAGATTGATTTCAGACACAGGAGGCGCACATGAATTTTCATTAATTTATGAATTTGCAAGCAAACGCAAGAAGCGAAAGAGCAGGAAATTCATCGTTCCTTGCGCAAAGTTTTAATCTTTTTCTACCTCTCTATCTTGTAATAGAATGGCGTAAGGCTGCAAACTAGGTGTATTGCTCATGATAATTTTTACCATTCCAATCAGAGGGATAGCCAAGATCATACCAACAATCCCCCAGAGTTGACCACCAATGATCAATGCAATTATGGCAGCTAGAGGGTTGATATTTACTTTAGAACCAATCACTTTCGGTGTAATTAAATTTCCTTCTAATAATTGAATAAAACCCACTACAGCAATCACGCCAAACGCATACCATATAGAATCCTTAGTGATTAATGCAACAACAAATGGCAGAGTTCCTCCAATCAAATTTCCAATATATGGAATCACCGAAAGTGCTGCTGAAAGTACTCCCAAAAATACCGCATATTGAATCCCTAAAGCCAAAAAGCCGATAGTGTTGAGCGTAGCCAGTATCGTGATCACCAGGAGTAAGCCAGCAATGTAGTTGCGCACCATGTCTTTAATGCTCTTACTCACTTCCAACAATTTTGTGTTCTTGTTGCGCTCACCAATGACTACCAAGAAACGCTTTAAATTGTCTTTGTAAAGGAGCATAAAGAAAATATAGATTGGAACAAGGCTGATAAAGGTGATCAAATTAGAAGTGACTGACAGTGCATCTGTCAAAATACTAGAGCCAGTAGAAAGTATACCATCGGTGGCCTGTTTAAGCATTGCTATTTGATCGTTGTCAGATATTGCTAACTCATTTTGAATTAGGGCTCCCTGAGTCTCAATGTAAAGTTTTAGGCGTTCAACTAACACAGGCAAATCAATGAAGAGTTTTTTGGCTTGGCTGCCTGTAAGCATGAGCAATGTTCCGAATGAAAAGGCAACAATTAACATAGTAAGTATGATGGCAACAGCCCTATTTATCCCTTTTCTGTTTACAAAACCTACCACAGGATTTAGAATTAGTGCTATGAAAACGCTAAAGACAAAAGGAATCAATATTGCACGTGCCTCAAATAAGGCAAAGATGAGTAAGATCAAACTCAACAATACTTTCCATAAAATATCCAATGACCAATATCGATTTCCCATAGCACTAAATTAGACTTCTAAAATAGTACATAATTTAGAGAGTGAATGCAAAGGCAAAGACAAATACACATCGCAGCTTATTCCATACTTTTGACGAATGGATGATTATGGAAAGATTAAGGAGTGCGTTCAGAAGCCATCAAAAGTAGTTGTTGTCTCACATCAATCGCCAGATGGAGACTCGATTGGCTCTTCATTGGCAATGGTTCATTTGCTAAAACAATTTGGCCATGATGTAAAGCCTATTATTCCTGACCCTGCACCCGCATTTCTTCATTGGATGCCGGGCTTTGATAATGTGAAGGTGTACGAGCAAGAAAAGGAAAACTGTAATCAACATATTTTAAGTGCTGAAATTATCTTTTGCTTGGATTTCAATGATCTGCACAGGGCTGGAGCACTGGCGGAGAATATTAGATTGAATAGTAAGGCTATCTTGATCAACATCGATCACCACAGAGCGCCCAAAATGTTTGCTACTTACCATTATTTAGACCATCAATCTTCCTCGACGGCACAATTGGTATATGAATTGTTTGATAAGATGGGTTTTAGAAATTTGATCAATAAGGCCACTGCGGAATGTATTTATACAGGCATTATCACAGATACTGGATCTTTTCGTTTTTCATCCACTTCTGCAGCTACACATACCATTGCCTCCCATTTGATCCAATTGGGCGTGGAAGGCTCACAGATTCATCAAAGAGTCTTTGATAATTATTCAGACAGTCGGTTAAAACTTCTTGGATATGCATTGAATAAAAGACTACTCTTTTTTAAAGAATACTCCAGTGCCATCATTTATCTGTCTGAAGAGGAATTGAGCAAATTCCATTTTCAAAAAGGAGATACAGAAGGATTGGTTAATTATCCTCTGTCAATCAACTGGGTAAAAATGGCCATCCTAATTACAGAAGATAAAACCAAGGTGAAACTTTCCTTCCGTTCAAAAGGAGATTTTCCAGTTAACGAGCTTGCGGCCAAGTACTTCTCAGGTGGAGGTCATCAAAATGCTGCTGGTGGCATGAGCAAGGAGTCGGTTGAGGAAACCTTAAAGAAATTACAAGAAATAATTCCTTTATATGAAGAGCAACTCAATGAATAAATACTTCATTATATTGTTTGTGTTTGCTCTATGGGCATGCCATGATGAAAAAGACCAGGCAGATAAAAACAATGTTTCTTTTTCATCGAAGAAAGAATTTAAGCAAAACATGATTGCCTCTCACCAGAACTATTTGCAAATAGAAAAAGCAAGAATTGATGCATACATTGATAGTTTAGGTGCGCCTTTTCAAAAGAGTGGAACAGGTTTGCGCACCTATATTTATGCTACAGATAGCCTTAGTAGTGATCGCATTCAACGAGGTGATATCGCGGTTGTTCAATACACACTATCACTGCTGAATGGTGAAGAAATCTATGCCACAGGAGAGGGTAAGTTTCAAGAATTCTTGGTTGATTTTGACGATGTTGAACGTGGATTGCATGAAGGGATTAAACAATTGAAAGTAGGGGATAAGGCTATTTTTATTTTGCCTGCTCATATGGCACACGGAATTACAGGTGATCAATTACAGATTCCACCACAAGCCACCATCGTTTATGATGTTCAATTGATTGCGAAAAGATGAGAGTAGTGCTTTTTTTTCTTCTTATTGTTTCGATCACTTCATGCAAGCAAAGTGTACAGGAGTACAAAAAAATTTCTGATGATATAGCTTACAAGAAGCATCAGTTCGACGAAGGACGATCAATAAAAAATGCCCACACCCTTTGCTTATTGATGAATGTGACAAACGAAGCCAAGGACACCTTGCATTATGTGCCTCATTATCCTTATTTCGTTGTACTGGAAGACAATAAACTCCATCAGGCATTGCGCACGCATCATATTGGTGACAGCATAAGTTATCGTTTGGAACGCTCATTTGTAAATCAATACTTTAGTTTTTATCAACTTCTTCAAGAAGACACAGGAGTTGTTTATTTGAATTTCAGAATAGTGGATGCGTTTACAATTGACAGTGCAGCCATCAAAATGAAACAACTACTCTCCAAACGTGAAATCGACGAGCAAGCTGCACTGAAACGTTTTATTCAAGAGCAAGAGGGCTTTGAACAAATTGAGCACATATATCGAAAAATCACAAAAAAAACCAACGGGAACCCCTTAAGGTTTGGTGACGAACTCAGCATCCATTACAAGGGCCGTTTCTTGAATGGATATGAATTTGACAATACGTATGAAAAAGAGATTGTACCCACTTTCAATTATGGGCAAGATTTTCAATTGATCGAAGGTTTGCACCTCGGATTAGTAGGGATGAGAGAAGGAGAAAGCGTTAAAATAATATTACCTTCGCAGCGCGCTTTTGGAGAGCAAGGCTCGCTAGCGGGAATTGTGCCTCCATATACCGCAGTAATATTTGAAGTTGAATTAATTAAAATCAGAAATTGATGAAAAAAGTGTTTTTAGGGTGGTTGACTTTCTCACTCGTTATGGCAGCTATATCTTGTGACCAAAAGGCTGCGTCTAAATACCCAGGTTACGACGAAATTGAAAATGGTCTATTCTTAAAATATCATACAAAAAATGAAGAAGGAAGAATAGTTAATATAGGAGACATCATTACTCTTTATATGAATTATACAACAGAAGATGATTCAGTTTTATTTGACTCTTCTCAAGATCCTAGACCAGTCCAAATGCGTGCAGATTCAGGCAAATTTGACGGTGATTTTATGGGTGTTTTTATTGGAATGAATGAGGGAGATTCTGTGTCTGTAATGGTAAATGCAGATACTTTTTATATGAAATCTGCTGGTTATCCAGAGACTCCACCATTTATTGATTCTGCAAGTATGTTGAAGTTTACACTTGCCGTGAAAAAGGTAGAAACAATGGAAGAAATTGAAGCTCAGCAAGCTGAAGCAAACAAGGCAGGAGAAGTTGAGGAAATGGAAATATTGGAAAGCTATTTGAATACGAATGGTATTACAACTGCTCCAACAGCTTCTGGCTTGATCATTATACCTACTAAAGCAGGGAATGGTCTAAAGCCTCAAGTTGGACAAGAAGTAAGTGTTAACTACAAAGGATATTTAATCGACGGAAGGTATTTTGACACTTCTGATGAAGAAGCTGCCAAAGAAAACGGAGTGTATAATCCCGGGAGAGACTATGCTCCTTTTACCTTCACCTTGGGACAAGGTCAGGTAATTCCAGGTTGGGATGAAGGCATTCAGCAAATTGCAGAAGGTGGAGAAGCTACCTTGATTATCCCATCTAAATTGGCTTATGGAGCCAATCCTCGTCCAGGTGGTGTAATACAAGCTTTCAATACACTTATTTTTGAAGTGGAATTGGTTGATATAAAGTAATTTAGTCCATTCTATTTAGGATAGCCCCAATGGAAACGTTGGGGCTTTTTTTTGAACGAAAAGCAAGTGTGCTTTGTTAAGAAAATGGAATTAATTTTAATAATTAAGTTGAATCAAAAAAATATGCAAACATTTGTAAAGGATTGCACTCAAATTAAACCCATTAATAAGAATGGATAAATACGATTTATGTGTCATTGGTGGTGGGCCTGCGGGCTATGCAGCTGCTATGAGAGCTGTTGACTTTGGCAAGAAAGTTCTCTTAGTCGAGAAAGAAAAGCTGGGGGGGTACGGTATTTACGATGGGGCTTTAGCATCTAAAACGATGTGGGAATTGTCCAATAAGATCCGTACAGTACGTGATGAAATTGGTGAAGACAAACGGATCGACCTTACGTTTGAAAAAGTCAAAGAGATCATTGCTGAGGCACTTTTTGAACGAAAATTTCAATTATCCTGTCACTTACGCATTATCCATGCTGAGAAAAGTCTTGTGCAATATGAAAAAGGAGAGGCAAGCTTTATCTCATCTACTGAAATTTTGATATCGAAAGATGATGGTTCAAATCTTTCCGTTTGGGCTGAAAATACCATCATTGCCACTGGTAGTAGTCCAAGAAAACTAGATGGAATAGATGTAGATGAAAAAACCATTCTCACCTCTGATGGCGTAATGCATTTAGACAAGTTTCCAAAAAGTATGGTTATTCTAGGTGCTGGGGTAATAGGTTGTGAATTTGCTACCATCTTCTCCAATTTTGGGCAGACTAAAGTTTACTTAATTGACAAAGCTGACCGCATTCTACCATTTGAAGATGAAGATGTGTCTGAAATGGTTGCTTCAAATTTAGAAAGCAGTGGTGTAGTCATTCATAAAGGAGCTCAACTTTTACGTATGGAAAACCAAGGAGACCACGTAGAGTACGAGATTGAGAACCATGACGGTAGCAAAGAGATCATAAAAGTTGATAAAGCACTGTTGTCCGTAGGAAGGACGCCAAACATTCAAAAGCTTAAACTTGATAGTGCTGGTGTTCAAATGAGTAAAAGAGGAGTGCACATTGGCGATGAAGATACACGAACCAATATCCCAAATATTTATGCTGTGGGTGATGTCTCTGGGCATTTAGCTTTAGTAAATGTTGGTGAACGTGAAGCTAGGCATGCTGTAGTTAAAATGTTTGCCGATTTCCCTGTGAAGCCTGTTCGTTACGAGAATATTTCCACCATCATGTTTTTAAATCCTGAGGTAGCTGCTGTTGGAATCAATGAGCAGCAGGCTGAGGGATTAAAGATTCCCATTCGAGTATCAAAAGTAGATTATTCCACCATTGCTCGAGCGATTGCTATGCGCAAAACAGATGGTTTTTTCAAAATCATTGTTTCTGATGATGAAGACATGAAAATTCTTGGCATGCGCGCTGTAGGAGAACATGCATCGAGTGCCATACAAGCGGTAGCACTTTTGATGTACATGAACAAAGGCATCGATGAATTGGCACACATGATTCACCCTCATCCTTCCATCGTTGAAGGTGTGCAAGAATGTGTAAGAATGTTGATTGGAAAGTCGGTATATAAATCTTCCATATTTAAAGACAAACTCAAATGTTATAAGCGTACTGTTGATGGAGATGTTTTACCATTGCATACCATCACAGAAAACCCTGTTGCCAATCTGAATAGAGAAAAAATGCGTGAGCTCAACCGCACAGATTTTCACGAAGGATTGGAAAAGTTGTCTTAATGTCTGAAGTCAGGGTTGTTTACAAAACTGCTGTCTGAAAGCACTTCTTAAAAAGAAACAATGTCATCTCATTCATTGCTTGTAAGAGTTCTCCCTTTGGCCATATTTGGATCAAGGTTAGGCGAAGAAAGCATGACATCAATGTAAAATCAACCATCTCTTATAAATTTACAAATGACTCCCCAACAAATAAGTAGACACAATATCAGCCTATTTATGGAAAGGACAGAAAAATCAAGAAGAATACCTAGTCTCGGGGATTACAATTTAGGCCTTAAATTGTCTGTCATATCTCAGTTAGAATAGGCGTAATAACCTATAAGCAAGCACAAAAAACTTACGATAATCAAGAAAAAAGAACTTTGCTTGTTCGGTTTAGCAAACATGATACATTAGACTAGCAAAGTCCTCAACGTCATCAAAGCCAAAATAAAGGACAAAGAAGCGTAAAAACCAGTAGTATTAAAGTGTCTGGTTTATAAGGTAAGGTGCTACTGTCGGATAAATCAATGTAATTCGTATCCGTAAATCAGTCAATTTAAATGAATCATATTTAGATGCTTTCACCAATTGCAATGGTCGTATATTAGACGATTAAATCGAAAAAGCTTGTCTTTTTATGCACTTAATTACTTTACTTGGACCTACCGCGATTGGGAAGACAAAAATTGCTGTTCAGCTGGCCAATCAATTGCGTGGAGAAATCATTAGTGCGGATAGTCGACAAGTATACAGGGGAATGAATATAGGAAGTGGAAAAGACATTCAAGAGTATTTAATAGGAAAGAAAGTCATCCCTCATCACCTCATTGATATTCGAGAAGCAGGAGAGCATTATGATTTGTTTCAATTTCAGCAGGATTTTTATGCCGCTTACAAAGGAATATCCGATAGAGGACATCAAGCCATATTATGCGGAGGGAGCGGAATGTATCTTGAAGCCGCATTGGCTAGTGAACAGATGTTGGAGGTGCCAAAAGATATTGAACTCCGCAACTCATTAAAGTCCTTTACTCAGGAACAATTGAACCATCTTTTAAGGGAATTGAAACCACATTTACACAATACCACCGATTTAGATGATCGAACTAGAACCCTACGAGCCATAGAACTGGCTATGGCTGAAAAAACCCAGAAAGAGAGCCAACCATCACCTGTTAATTATGGAGTAATATTTGGATTGCAAATGGAGCGTAAGCGATTGTATGAGCGTATTGAAGTACGCTTAAATCAACGCCTTAACGGAGGTCTAATTGAAGAGGTAGAAGGTTTGTTGCAGAGTGGATTAAGTCATGAACATTTGCAATATTATGGCTTAGAATATAAATATTTATCATTGTTTTTAAAGGGTGAGTTGGATAAAGCACAATTGTTTATACAATTGGCTCAGGCCATTCGAAAATTTGCTAAACGGCAGATGACATGGTTTCGACGGATGGAAAAAGGTGGAACAAATATTATATGGGTAAATGCAAATCAACCTGCCTCTTCATTAGCAGATGAGATCATTGGGCAACTGAAAAAAAGTAAGCTTTATGGCGAACTTTAAAGTCTTTAAATCTTCAGCAGGTTCTGGCAAGACATTTGCCTTAGTGCGAAATTATTTGATGCTTTGTCTTGGAACTGCTGACAGCTTTGTTTTTCGACACATTTTGGCAATAACCTTCACAAATAAAGCAAGTCAAGAAATGAAGTCCCGTATTCTGGAGGAACTTCAAGATATAAGTGCTTTTCGAACAGGACAAGAAAAAACAAATCAAATGTTGGAACTCTTGATGGAGGACCTTCAACTAGAGAGAGAAGAGATTGTGCAACGTGCACAGCGTTTGTATCCTATCATCTTGCATTATTATGGCGATTTTAATGTATCAACAATTGATCGTTTTACACTTAAAGTTATCCGCACCTTTTCAAAGGAAATGGGGCTTGCACACAATTTTGAATTGGAATTGCAAGAAAAGATAATGCTCTCAGAGGTCATAGAAATCCTGTTGAATAATTTTGGCAAAGAAGAAAGTCTTAGTCATCAAATTCTCACTTTCCTCAATTACAAAATGGCCGAAGGAAAAAGTTGGAAGTTGCAACAAGACTTGATTGAATTTGCCTTGTATAGTCTGAATGAAAAATCCTATCCTTATCTGCAAGCCATTCGATCCGCTTCCAACAATGATTTTGAGTGTTTGATAAAAGAACTAAAAGAGCGGTGCTCAACATTTGAACTTAGGCTACAAAACATTGGAAAGACTGCTTGGGCATTAATTGAGAGCAAGGGACTACCAATCAATGCTTTCTATAGAGGAAACAGTGGTATTGGGAATTATTTTCTCAAAATGTCAAATGGAGATACAAATGCTGTTCGTCCCAATAACTATGTCAGAACAACCTTGGAGGAAGACAAGTGGATAGCATCTAAAACTAGCCAAGATCAAGAGGCAGCCATTCATGGAATTCGAGATGATCTTCGTGCATTGGCAGAAGAAGCGATCATCTTTGTTGAAGAGGAGCATGCGATTTATAAAGCCAATTCTTCGGTTTTGAAACGCATTCATCAGATGCGTCTCTTGCAGGCAATTGAGCAATGTTTACATGCTTGGAAAAAGGAAGAAAATACCTTAAATATTTCTGATTTCAATCGCCTTGTTGCCGAAGTGGTCATCCATGAGGCTGTACCTTACATTTATGAGCGCATTGGCGAGTATTTCCGCCATATTATGATTGACGAGTTTCAGGATACATCAGTACTTCAATTCATCAATTTGGCTCCATTGATTGAGGAGTCATTAAGCAAAGGCAACTTAAACCTATTGGTCGGCGACCCTAAGCAGGCCATTTATAGATTCAGAGGTGGTGAGGTAGAACAGTTTGTTAAACTTCCTAATTCTGTTAAAGTGATAGAGGATTATGCCTGGCATCAAGAACGATTGCAAGCCATGGCACCACATTACGAGGAGGTTATATTGAATGTCAATTATCGCAGTGATGAACATATTGTTGGCTTTAATAACCTATTTTTCGAATTTGTGAAAGAACGTTTGGGTACAAACAATGTAGAGCTCAAGCAAATATTTGATGGTCAAAAACAAGATCCACAACATATAAACAATGAAGGTTATGTGGACATTCAATTTACTTCTTCAGCAGGTGTAGAGTTTAGGCAAACAAATGTTGAATGGGTGCACAAATGTGTCCTCAATTGTTTGGAAGACGGATACAACTTAACCGATATATTGGTTCTGTCAAGGAACAATAAGGATTTAAGCGAAATAGCTAACTATCTAAATGAAAATGAATTAGAAGTTGTTTCTTCGGATGCCTTGAAATTGACACAATCCGATACCATTGCTTTTTTGATGGATATGTTGCGCTATGTGCATCGACCTGATGATATCGCTGCTAAGCAATCATTGCTCAGTTTTCTTTCTAAACGCTCCCCAGAATTGGACAATGAGGATCAATTGTATCGAAATTATTTGGTTCAAGGAAAATCCATGATAAAACTGCTGAATGAAAAATTCAACTTTGACCTCAAAATTGCTTCATCCCTCTCCTTGTATGAGTTGATTGAATATGGCATCCGAAATTTCAATTTGCTTGATAAGGTCGATCAATTTTTGTTGAAATTTCAAGAAGTCATTTTGAACTATACCAAAACAAGAGGCGAGGGGATTGGCCATTTTATTGAATGGTGGAACACTTACGCTCAAGAATTTTCAGTCTCAGCTGCTGAGACTCAAAATGCAATCACTTTGATGTCTGTGCATAAATCAAAAGGCTTGGAGTATCAAGTGGTGATATACCCTTTTGCCAATGATCCAGTAATTAGTACGGGCAGTCGAACAGATTTTCTTTGGGTTGAGAATCGTTTAGAGGAAAACCCTCGCATCAAGCATTTAATTGTTGGCTTTGACAAGGATTTGGAGGAATCTTTATATTCAGATGTTTATGATGCGGAATACAGAAGAAAAGAGGTAGACATGGTCAATTTAGCTTATGTGGCCTTTACTCGTGCAAAGGCGCGATTATACATCTTAGGCAAAAAAATAAAAAGCGGAAAAAGTATGAGTTTGAATAAACTTCTAATGGAATTTGTTCATGTGCAAAATTCAGATTCAGAGGATGTTTATTGTTTCGGAAACAAAGTGCAAAAGGCACAAAAACAATTAAGCATAGAGAATGAAAAAGCAAAGTTGCTGAGCTATACTTCTTCTTCCTGGAGAGACAAGCTTCAGATAGCCTCGACGGGCACACTTTCTGCCAACGCAATCGAAAATAACAAACAGCAGTCTTATGGAATATTGGTGCATGAGTTTTTAGCGCAACTTAAAAATGTCAATGAATGGGAAAGCTTGTTGGGACGTTTTTTACTAGATGGAAAAATTAATAGCATTGAGCATGGTGAGATGGAAGCACTCATGATCCATTTGTTTCAGAAAAAAGAGTTGCACAAATTTTTTGATTCAAGATATCGTTGCAAAATTGAAGCAGACATTTATGACGGAAGGGGCAACTGTTTGCGACCAGATCGATTGGTCTATTTTGAGGATGAAATTGCTATCCTCGATTACAAAACAGGAGAAAAATCAGAGAAACATGTGGAACAATTGCAGGTTTATCAAGGTTTGGTAAAGCAAATTCACGATAAAGAGGTGAACGCATACCTTTTGTATACTTCTACTGCAGAATTGCATAAGTTAACCCTAGCGCAATAAACTGATGTTCCCCTTTTTACTGATGACTTCGTCGCCATAAGTCAACGCTTCAACAGTGTATATATAAGTCTCAATATTTTGTATCTTATTCTTGTAGATACCATTCCATCCAACATCAAAATCATTTGATTCAAACAGCAATTCGCCAAATCGGTTGTATATGCGAAATGCAATTAGCTCTTTCAAGCCCCAACCTTTGACAAATATGACGTCGTTTACGCCATCATTGTTAGGACTAAAAGCATTGGGTACGTCCAAACTATAAGCTTCTGTTACTTCGATAAGAATTGAATCATGTAGGTTAAAACAGCCCAGTATGTCAGAAATGTTTACATAGTATCGTGTTGTCTTCAAGGGTTTAGCAATTGGGTTGAAACAATCAGTGCAGCTCAAACCCTCAGGTGGTCGCCAGCTGTAAATAAGATTCGTCCCTGCCCAAGCATTCAATTGCAATTCCTCTCCTATAATCAAGTTGGTGTCCTTGAGAAATCTTGGGATTGGTATCTGTTGCACTTCTACTTGAACCTTTACGCTATCTTCACAACCGTTATCGTCCACCACAGTTAGTGAATAAAGGGTAGAGCTGTCTGGAAATGCCCAGGTTACTGCATTGTTTGGTGCAGATAAAAATTCAATGGGATTCCATTCATAATTTACTCCACCGCTTGCAATGAGTTGAATGCTGTCACCAATGCACAAGCCTGTATCCCTGATAGCATCAATGCTTGGAAGTGGAAATACTTCTACATTCCTTGTGATCGTGTCTTTGCAACCTTCAGGCGAATCAATGATGAGTTGCACTGGATAGATTCCCGCTTGATTGAAAGTGGTTTCAAAGCTGTCGAGAGCAGGAGCTGGACTGCTGTTTATCTCCCATTGATAGCTGTTATATCCTTTTGATTTATTGACTAAGGTAGTGGTCACTGGCGTACAGCCAGAGGACGGCTTGGCTGAAATTCGTGCTTTAACATCAAAAATGTACAAAGTATCGCGGATGGTTACTTTACAATTGGTCGCAGCTTGCGTCATGTTTAAACTTGGAAACAGTATTCCAGTAGTGTCGTAGCGATGTGATGCATTTAAAGCTGAAGAGGAATTCCCATCACCAAAGTCAATGGAAATGCTGCTGTAATTCTGTGGACTTAACACTTGAAAATTCACCAGCTCACCAATACATACCGTATCCTTATCTATAGTGAAATTTGCGAATGGGCCTGATGTTTGAATAAACTCAGGTTTTAGTGTGTCATGCATGCATCCGTTTGACGTACTTACACTTAATCGTACATCAAATTTTCCATTTGTGGTATAATTGTGAAAGGGATCCTGCAAAATAGAAGCTGTGGCATCTCCAAAATCCCAGTTCCAACTAACAACAGTTGGAGAAGATAAATCTTCAAAACGTACTGCCAAAGGATAACAATTGCTTTTTGTAGGGTTAGCGTTAAAATCAGCTTTAGGGATGTCTTGAACATTTACTATTGCTGAACTGTCCACTTTAGCGCATCCTAGGGCATCACTCCCAAATAATTTCACCTTGAATTGACCTGCTTTTAGAAATCGATATCCCACACGATTCGAGTTGTCTGAGCGCAATATGCCATCTCCAAAATCCCATTGGTAGCTTGGTTGAACTCCGGATGAGATATTGGTAAAAGTAACTGAATCACCACTACAAATATTTACGTTTGGAGCTGAATAGCGAACCCTTAAATTTTGAATTTCTACTAAGTTGTTAACTTTTATAGAATCACTACAGCCAAAAATATTTGTTACTTTCAAGAAAACGCTCTTTCTACCATTAACATCAAAAGTTAAAGTATCGCTAGATTTATTTGAGATAATTGTATCGTTGAATATCCATTTCCATTGATTAATTGTAGTGTCTCTTAAGGAAGAATCAATGAAGGCAATTCTTACTGGTTTGCATTGGTCCAATACCTTAACACCAATTTGAGCACGAGGTTGACTGATAAAGATGGTATCCAATAAGCTGTCCTTGCAAGAGAAATAGTCAATCGTGCGAATTTTAATAGGATAGTAGCCTCTTTTATTGAGGATGGTATCGAATTTACGTCCGGTTTTGACCAATTGATTGTTCATAAACCAGCGAACGTCTCTAAAGTTTTCTTTAAACTTCAATTGATATTTCACACTGTCTCCAGGGCAATAATTGGTGTCAGGCTCCAATCGAACTGGCAAGGTGTCCTTGATATCAATAAACAATGAATCTGTTTGAGGTCCACAATCATTCAGATCATTATAGGCAGTGAGAATTGCGAAATATCTTCCAGCAGAAGGGTATACATGAATAGGATTCTCATTGATAGAGTCGATTTTTGAGCCATCACCAAAATCCCAATAAAAGCGAGTCGCACCTCTCATTCCTGAAGTAAAACGTACACTTCTTCGATTTTGACATTGTCCACTTGCAGCAAATTGAGGCTTAATGATAGGCCCTTTTACGTAAACCTGTTTGGGCAGAGTTAGTGACGAATCACAATCATTATTAAATACAGTTACTTTAAGGCTCAGCCAACCTGTGTCTTGAAATGTATTGATGAAAACGATGTTGCTTTCTGAAGTTGTTGTGTTTGCTCCACTTGAATTAAATAAATCAACGACTATAAAATCAATTTTAGCGCTGTCATAACCTTCGAAATTGATCCGAACGGAATCTCCTTGGCAGACACTGTCTGGTGTAACAGTAAATGTAGGGTCTTGTTGTTTGCCTCCTAAAACAACTACTTCATAATTCCCCATGCATCCAAGGTCATTCTTAACTGTTAGTCGAAGATTGTGAGCTGAATCTCCAGTATACGTGATTTTAGGATTAGGCAATATCGAAGTACTGCCATTTCCGAAATCCCAATTCCAATAAGTAACAGGTATCGCACCAAATGATATGTCACTCAGATTTAAGGTAATTGGCAAACAACCACCAATGGTATCTTTAATTGGAGTATTTCCTAAGGTGTCAAAAACGATGACAGTTCTAAGCGCTTGAAAACGACGATTGTCTTTTTTTACGATGGTGTCAACACAGCCTAAATCACTAGAAACAATTAAAGTATCTGTATATATCCCTGTTGCTTTATCTGTGTTTTGTCGATAAATAGGATCTTCAATAAGATATTCTTTTGTGCCTTTGTCCTCACCAATTAACCATCGATAGTTAGTTGCATTGGTTGATTTGTTTATGAATCGGATGGTGTCGCTTAAATCACATGAGTAAATAGAATCTGTGAGGAAATCCGCAATGACTTGTTGGATATAGACTGAATCTTTTACAGAACTGATACAGGAGTTACCTACGGAAATAATCAAACTTATTTCAAACCAACCACTGTCTTGATAAGCTATTATTGGATTCTTATCTAATGAGGAAGTTTTATCACCAAAATTCCAACGGTAAATGTTTGCGCCTGTAGAGGTATTGGTAAATCGAATTTTCTCGCCCAAACAATATTCTTTTTGTGACATTGTGAAGGCTGCATTTGAGGTTTCCAATCGAATATAAGCTATCTGTTCAAGCGTATCACTGCAATTTGGGTCATCAACAATCAAGCGAACATCATATTTTCCAAATGATGTATAGCTATGACTAGGGCTACTTAAGGTAGATGTGTTTCCGTCTCCAAAATCCCAACGAAAGGACAAATTGCTTCCCTTGGATAGATTGACAAAATTGACCGTATAAGGCGCAACACAATTTACACGGGAGTTGGAGGTAGAGAAGGCTGCCTCTGGAGCAGGGTTAACACTCACATTTAATGGGGTGCTGACGGCATTACATCCATTTTGATCGATGATTTGTAGGGAGGGTATATAACTGCCTCCCGTTTGATAGACATGAGAAGGGTTTTGCACATTGGAAGGATCATTCCCATCGCTAAAATCCCATATATAGGTGGCTATGGGTGCATCACCTAACACAGATTGATCTTTAAAATCAACATTCAAGGGAGCACAGCCACTTAAGGGACTTGCTGTAAAGTCAGATGTAGGATTGCGAAAAACTTCAATATAATCGACCAGAGTCAAAGTATCTCTTATGGTGCCGTCGTTGACGATCAATCGAACAGTGTATTTCCCAGGACTTGTATAATTGGCAGAAGGAGATGTTTGGGAAGAACTATTCCCATTGCCAAAGTCCCAGAAAGATGTAAAATTGCTTCCTGAGCTGTTGTTTAAAAAGTTGACAGTTACTGCTCCGCAGCCATTGGTGGTATCTGCAGTAAAACTTGCGTTCAATTGAGCTGGCGCATATAGATGATGCAACAGAGCAACTACTACCAATATTGACGTCTTAAGCTTGTGAGTTTGCTTCATGTTCAATTAACGAAATCAAATTTAATTTAAGTTAATGAATTCCATTAACTTTACTTTAATGACCATGCTTAAAGCATCAAGCTGCATATTTATTTTATTGTTGAGCTGTCAGTTTTCCTTCAGTCAAGACGTTCATTTCTCCCAAAGGTTGGCTGGCGATCGTCAACGAAATGCCACTTTTGCCGATCATTATGATGGAAATTTGCAAGCTCTTTTGGCTTATCGTCAGCAGTGGCAATCCATAGGTGTACCCTTCAATACAGGCATGTTTATGCTGCACAAACGCTTTCAGCTTAGATCACCAATATTTCAATTTTTTGGAGGAATCCAATTGCTGAATGATCAAAGTGGAGATGCGAAACTGCGTGGAACACATTTTGGATTGAACCTAGGTGCTGCTTTACATCTTGGTCAAAATACTTTCAGAGCAGCCATCAGTCCATCCTACAGCATAAAAAGTTTTGATCCCAATGGATTGACATTTCCAATACAATACGATAGAAACATTGGCGGATTCAATGAAAATTTGAGCAATGCCGAATCTTTTGCTGGGAATAACATCAATTTCTTTGATGTTGACCTTGCTTTTGGATGGGAAAGACAATTTTCAGAAGCATGGAGCATTACTACTGGTGCTTCTGTCTTAAACCTAATGGAGCCAGAAGAATCTTTTTTCGCGCAAGCGAATCAATTGGGAAGAGGGTATGGACTGCAAGTTTTGGCCAAATACCAATGGAAAAGCAAATTGCAACTGTTGCCCTATTTATCTTACTACCGCAACAATAATGCTTCTGAAACACTAATTGGGTCTGCGATTGCCATGAATGTTCAAGAATGGGGGAAGATAGATATTATTCAACCCTTCTTATATACGAGAACGGGCATTGATCGGAATATTGATGCCTTGATTTTAGGAAGCTCAGTGCATGTTGGCAAATTACAGCTAGGAGTGTCTTATGATTTCAACATTTCCAATCTTGAAATTGCCAGCAATTATCAAGGAGGTTTAGAATTTACTTTGGTGTATACTGAACCCTTAAAAAGACTCATGCAAAAAAGAATTCCTTGTGTACGTTATTAGAATAGTTTTCTTTTTGTTATGCTGTTTCTTTATGCAAATTGCCAATGCACAAGTAGAGGGTTCAACGCAAGACCATAAACGTTGGGCCATACAAGCTGAAGAAAATCAAGATATACAAACTGCATCCATTCATTATGCACGGTTTTTACAAGATCGCAAAGAGGATTTAAAAATCAGTTACCGCTTAGCAGAACTTAAGCTGTTATTGGGCGATTTCAATGGAGCTAAAGCACTTTTCCAAAAAGTAAATACAGAAGCGGAAAATAAATACCCGTTGGCAGCATTTTATCAAGCCGAATGTTTGCGTTCTCTCGGCGATTGTGAGAGTGCAAAACCACTCTATGAGAAATTTAGAAAAGCCTACTTGGGTAAAAAGGACGATGCCAAATTTCGTCGTTTGGCAAAAAATGCTGCGGAAGGCTGTGAAATTAACACAAAGCTTGAAGGAATTGAGTCTGAAGTATACATTGAATCCATGGGAGCTGATATCAACGGAATTCACATCGAGGGCTCACCCTTATTTCTTTCAGAGAATGAACTGATGTACAACAGCCTGAAGACAGGAGGAAAAACCATCTTTGATACGGAGGCCACGGATTTACCCTACAGAAGATTTTATTTGGCCAAGAAAAAAGATCGGCTTTGGCAGCATACTTCTCATGCTACCAATATTCCCACCACAGCAGCAGTAAAAGATATGAGCAATGGGGCATTCTCTCCAGACGGCTCCCGATTTTACTTCACCGGTTGCGCACCGCTCCTAAATGGCAAGATGAATTGTGACCTTTACCGCATGAATTACTCTAACGGAAATTGGTCAACAGCAGAACGTTTGCCAGGGACCATCAATTCAAAAGCGATGGAGACACAACCGGCGGTTGGCTTAGACGAAAAAGGCAGAGAAACCATCTATTTTGTGTCGGATAAAGAAGGTGGAAAAGGAGGAAAGGACCTTTGGTACAGCACCTATGATGTCAAAAGAAAGACCTACAAAGCCGCAAGGAATTGTGGCTCCAAACTCAATACTGTGGGCGATGAAGTCACTCCATTTATTGATCCCATGACTGGAAAGCTCTTTTTCAGTTCTACAGGACATGCCGGTTTGGGTGGCTTGGATGTGTTCTACTCTGTGGGCCAACGTTCTTCTTGGTTGCCTGCTGAGCATTTACAGAATGGCGTAAATACCAGCAAAGATGAATTGTATTATGTGCGCTCACCCAAAGGCAGTTCAGGAGTCTTTGCTAGTAACCGTAAGGAAATTAAAGGTCAAAATTTTTGCTGCGACGATTTGTTCTTTTTCGAGGAAAAAAGTCAACGATTCTTCGAGGTGAAAGGAACTGTGTTTGATCAAACTTCAGATCCGAATCAAACCTTAGATTCAGTAAAAGTTAAATTGTATCGCTTGGATGAAAAAAGTGGAGAACGCTTTTTCTTGCGAACAGTGCACAATGATGAAGAGGGTGAATACCAATTCCAATTGGAGTTGGACCAAAGTTATTTGATCCGAACGGAGAAAAAAGGATTTTTAGCCTCTGAAAAGAAAGTGATCGCTGACAGCAAACGAAACCCACCTTCGATGGTCATTGATTTTTTAATGGAGCGTTATACGAATCGACGAATTGTCATCGAAAATATATATTATCAGTTTGATAGAGATGTGTTGACAGAAGCGGCCAAAACCACCATCGACACTACCATTTTTGAGATTCTTCAACAAAATCCTGAAATAATCGTGGAATTGGGATCACACACGGATAGCAAGGGAAGTGATCGTTACAATGAGAGTTTATCCCAAAGGCGTGCAGAAAGTGTGGTGCGTTACCTAAGGCAAAAAGGCATTGCTAAGAATCGCCTGAAAGCCAAAGGATACGGGGAAACTCAGCCAATTGCACCTAATAGTTTTGAAGACGGAAGAGACAACCCTAAAGGCCGTGCGCGAAATCGTCGAACTGAGTTTAGAGTGATTGGAGAATTGGATGAAGAATTGGAGTATTTGGACAATTAGAAGGCTAATTCATTGTTTTTTTTGGAAAATATACGGAGATATTGCTATTACTACGCCGAATAAGCCTACTTTCGCACTTTAATATTTAATTTTTTATAATGAACAAAGGAACAGTAAAGTTCTTCAATGAGACCAAAGGTTTTGGTTTTATTAAAGAAGACGGTACCGACACAGAATATTTTGTGCACGTATCAGGATTAGTAGATGAAATTCGTGACGGAGATGAAGTCACCTTCGATTTAAAAGAAGGAAGAAAAGGAATGAACGCAGTCGATGTAAAAGTCGCTTAAGTATCATAAATTCAATGCTAAGAGTCCCGCTGAGAAGCGGGACTTTTTTATTTCAGGACACCCATGGCAAATTGCAGCTTAAGATCGCTGCTTTTGTTTTTTGCGACCAGCTCAATCACCTTTACACGGGCATTGATGTAAGAACGCTCACGTGAATTGACCAAGAACAATGAGCTTTCTCCATTTCTGAACAACTGTTGTTCACCTTCCACCAAGCCTCTGTAATTGTTGGCCGTTGCATTACCCAACAATATCTGCCCCTGCGTAGCTTCAACTGTATTGATGGCTTGCTGCACTTTTATGCTGATGGACTGACGTTTGTTTAACAATTGATACTGACCGTCTTGTAATTTCAATTTAGTCAACTGCAGTTTTCCGCGTTCTTTTCGCAAGAAGAGGGGAAAGTTGAACTGTACACCCCAACTGTAGTTTTCTACGGAATATTCGCTCCAAATATCACCAGAGACTGCTTCTGTTAAGGGCTTGTAACGCAGATTGATTTCAGGTTTTAACATTTCTGAAGCCAACCTTCTGTCCACTTCCAATTGATCTATTTTCGCACTTGTGCTTCGTATTTCTGGATGACGGTTGAGTATAGTGTCTATGGGAGGTAGGTCACCTATTTCGGATACATCCATTGTTTCAATTAATTGAGCGCGAATGGAAGGGCTCAACTCCAAAGGAATTTGACCATTGAGCCAAAAATAAAAGGACAGTGACTGTGTCTGATTGCGGAATTCCAATTGCGCTTCATTGAGCATCAACTGGCGGTTTTGCAATTGAATGGCGGCTTCTAAAGTATCAATGTTGGCCATGTCACCCAAAAAGGCAGAACGTTTTACCGCATCATAGCGCACTTCAGCAATCTGCACCGCTTCACGGATCACATCCAATTTATGGTAGGCCTGAAACCATTGCCAATAGGCCTCTCCTGCCTCAAGTCCCAATCTGTTCAAAGCCAAATCTCGTTCTGCTTTGCTTTGTCGTTGAAAAGCTTGTGCACGCCTCAAATCAGCGCGGCGCTCGTCAATAAACAATCCTTGACCTAAAGGAATGGACAAGCCTGCAAACCAAAGGCCTGCATTGGGTACATTGTTTTCAGGGTTCAAAAACAGCCCTTGATTGCGCTCGTATCCACCTTCCAATTCAATGCCTAACCAAGTAGGAATGCTAACGCCAGCTTTGCCTAAATCGTAATATTCTTTTTCTTCAAAATACTTTTGATCGAGATTGCCCTTGAGTTTGGGATCAAAACCTCCTCTCGCCGAACGCACATTTGCAGCACCTGCATCGCGGATCAAGTCCGCCTGACGGGCAATAGGGTGGTTGCTGCGTACTTGCAGCATAAACTCCGCAAAGGTCAAGACAGAATCCTGCTGAAGCTCCACCTGTGCTGTAGCACTGAAGCTCAGTAGTATGCATAAATAGAGGACAAATCCCTTCATTAGGCCTTCTTTTTGTCTTTGTTGTCCATTTGATTGGAACGGTAATAGTCAGGCGGAAAACCATTGATCTGTCGCCACAATTCGTACCAGATGGGCACATCTTTTAACAACATCATATTGTTGGTGCCACTGCCCATTCTTAAGGCATCTGGCCAAGCATGGTCTTCTACATCTGGCACTACCAGAACTCGGAACATGCCATTGTCTCCAAGGAAACGGTCAATGGCATAAACAGTTCCGCCATAAGTGCCGTAGCTGGTATTGGGCCATCCTGCAAATACTATGGCGGGCCATCCATCAAATTGGATGCGCACATGTTGGCCTTTTTCAATCAAAGGCAAATCCAAAGGCTCTATGTACAATTCTACGGCAAGTGCATAATCTTCCGGCATTATGCTTACAATAGGCGTACCTTCTTTGATGTTCTCTCCAATCCCTGTTCTGATGGCTTTGGTAATGTAACCGTCTTGTGGGGCACGGATGTAATACATGCCGTTACGAATGCTGTAATTCGAATATTGATTTTGTAGCTTGTTGACTGAAGCCTCCGTATCGTAAAAAGAGGAAAGGGCAGTGAATTTGTCCGACTCCGCCTTGGCAATGTCTTTCTCATAATCGACGCGTATACTGTTCAATTCTACCTGGGCATTCAAGTAATCATTGCGTGCTGACAACAATTTATTCTCTGCTGAAATTAACTTTGCATTGGCCTCCTGCAATTTATTTTTGCGGTTTTCATAGGCTGTCAATGACTTTAAACCATCGTCGTACAACTTTTGCATACGATCAAACTGCAGTTTGGCAATGTCAGCATTGACACCAGCAGCCACTAAGTCCATGCTGTCGCTGATTACCTTCAAGCGCGTTTGTGTCAATTTGTTGCGTGCTTGTGTTAATTTTAGTTGCGCAGAGCTCCTCAAGGCCGTTATTTGGTTTTCCAATGCATTTATTTTGTCCTTGTAAGATGCAGCAGTAGATTGCTTGGCTTCTACCTGCCATTGCGTTCTTTCCATAAGTTGAGGGTCTAAGTAATCTGCCTTGATCTCCGAAATATGCAGGATGGTATCTCCTTTCTTTACATAATCTCCTTCTTGCACATACCATGCTTCCAATCGCCCATCGATGATGGCTTGTATGGTTTGCGGACGTTGCCCAGGCATTAATGCGGTAAGGTTACCGTCGGCACGTATGTTCTGTGTCCATGGAATGAACATGATGACCAATATGGCCAAGAATAGGTAAACCAATATCTTTTTCAACACCACTCCAGAACGCAATCCGTCTACATGCCGTAAGGAATGGTAATCGTCTTGGTGAAAATCCAAGTTGATGTCTCTTTTACTGATGTTAAGCATTGTCTGATTTGTGTATTTGGTAAGCAGTATAATCACCGATAAACGCAATTTCTCCTCTGCGCATTTCTACAATCACTTCTGATTGACTGATCAAGGACTCGTCTCGACTTACAGCCACAACGGTCCATTTGTTTTCTTTATCACTTAGATAATTGATGATGTCGTTTTTCTCGTCTTCATCAATGGCATCGAGGTTGTCTTCGATCAAGAGCAATTTAGGACGCAGAATGACGGCCCTCGCAATCAATAGTTTTTGCACTGTACTTTCCGCCAGTCCACTGCCTTGTGGGTCAATAAGGCTGTAAAATCCATTGGATCTACCACTCACAAAGTCAATTAAATGTAGATTTCGGAAGACCTCTTTGACCTCGTCCAAGCTGCGGTCTTTGCCCATAGTAACGTTTTCCAAGACAGTGCCCTGGAACAATTGCTCCATGCTCAAGCAATCGCCTATGGCCGAATGCAAGGAGTCGGAAGAGAAGCTCTCCTTGCTGATTTCATCGTACAGTATTTGTCCATCTGTCAACTGATACAATCCTGCCAACAAACGGATCAAGGTACTCTTGCCACCTCCATTGGGCCCTACAAGGGCCACAAAGGAACCGCGCTCAATGTTCAAATTCAGATTGTTCAAAGTAGGTTTAGGGCTTTTAGGATAGGTAAAGCTCAATTTGACCAAATCCACCTGCATGCCTTCTGACTGGCACTCCACTTCAATGTCCAGGCCGCCTGTTTTCTCCAATTCTAGATCGGTGACTTCACCTACTTTTTCTAATCCTGTCAATACATCGTAAATGGTTTCTAAACTGGATATTAATTTCTCTATGGAACTCATGATCAAAAGGATGATGATCTCTGCGGCAACGAACTGCCCAATGTTCATCAATTGTTTCATAACCAATATCCCACCAATGGCCAATAGACCAACTGTCATCAATACTTTAAAGACCACCATTAAGGAAAACTGGCGAATCAAGATTTGAAAATGTTTTTCGCGCGATTTCAAATAAGAAATTACGTTTTGGTCAATCTTCTTAGAAGGCAAGTCTGTATTACCACTCAGTTTAAAGGTAATGTTGGTTCTTGCCAACTCTTCCAACCAATGCACCGTTTGGTATTTGTTCTTTGATTCCGTCAATGAAGTATCTAAGCCCCTTTGTGCAGTAAGTTTAAAAATAGCATACAGCAATACCAACAAGAGCAATGAGAAAAGAATAAAGAAAGGGTGATAGAAAGAGAGCAGGGTGAGGCCAAAGATGATTTGCAAACCAGCTGCTGAAAAATCAATGAGGATTTTAGACAAGCCTTTTTGAATGTTGATGATGTCAAAAAAGCGGTTCATCAATTCAGGTGCATACAATTTGAACAATTCTTCCATTTTAATGCGGGGTACACGGTATGCAAACTCAAAGGCGGCCCGTGCAAATATCTTTTGCTGAAGGTTCTCCACAATCCTTAATTGGTAGATCTGCAATATTCCTGTAATGGCCACACCTACGGTGACAAGCACAACCAAGACCACCCATGAGGTGCTAATTCTACCACCTTGTATTAAGTTAATAATAGCCTGTATACCAAGCGGTAAACTAAGGTTAACTAAACCATTAAATACGGCATAGGTGTAGACGTTTTTAATCTCAGTACCTTCCGGTTTTAAGAGCCTCCAAAAACGTTGTATGGGTGTTATGGGGTTGGTGTTTCCGTTCATGACTGCGGTGTTTGAATGGCTTTAAAAACAATGTCCATGTAGAATTTGGCCACGGCATCTTCACCCTCAACGGCATTGGTGAGTTTGGGCAAATGCTGGGCAAAATGCCGTTGCAAATGTGCTCCTTCGATCACGGTGGTGATGAGCATGTCGGGGTATTTATAGTTCGGATTGATTTCAAGGATGATCTCGCTCACATGTTGAATCAATCGCTTGTAAGAGTGGTAAACGCCCTCTTGGTTCTCTTCATCCACTTCTTTGACCAAATAAGCCTTGAGGGATTCTGCCAAGACCACTTGATGCAATTTTTGCTCATCGATGTGCGAAATGCCGTCGTCTTCAATTGCATCGGCTGTTAGCAATAGGATGGCACGCCGCAAACGCTTCAATGGAGAGTGTATGTTGGTGGTGGCGAAAGCCAAACGGTAGTCCAACCACGACCAATACCAATTGCAGAGGTAGAGCAACAATTTGTGCTTGCTTTCAAAATAGCGGTAGATCGATGCTTCCGAAGAACCAATGCGTTCTGCCAGTTTACGAAAGGTAAAGAGGTCAAAGCCAATCTCATGAATGAGGGCGATGCTGGCTTCCACAATCTTGTGTCCGAGCTTGCTGCTCAGTGGGTCTTTGTGGAAGAGGCAGTCTTCTATTTTTATGTCGACTCTTGCGTATACGTCTTGCATATCCTTTTAAATTGATCGCAAAAGTAATAGTAATACTATCAATTATAAAGAAAGTCCTATTAAAAATTTGTTAACAGCCTGCTATGGTATTGAAAAATAGATCAATAAAAGTATTTATTTCCACTTAATGCCACAGCCAATGCTGGGCTTTTGCTCGGCTAAAGGGGCTTTTTCAAGCAACAAAGCATCTAGGGCCGCACGCAGGGAATGTCCATTCAAGGGGGCATCGTTGCCAGGACGGGAATCGTCCAATTGGCCATGGTAGGTACACCTTAAATCTGCATCAAAAAGGTAAAAATCGGGGGTACAGGCCGCATCGTAGGCTTTGGCCACCGCTTGACTCTCGTCGTAGAGGTAGGGAAAAGGGTAGTGCAGCTGTTGCGCCACCTCCGCCATTTTCTCGGGGGCATCTTCTGGATAATTGGCCACATCATTGCTCGAGATGGCAATAAAGCGTATGCCGTTGCTCTGATAATCCAAGGCCAAGGGCACCAATTCAGGATTTACATGATGTACAAAAGGGCAGTGGTTGCAGATAAACAGCACCACGGTTCCTTTCTCGCCTTTTAAGTCGGCTAAACTGTGTGTTTTATGACTGAGCGGTTCTGGCAAAGAAAAGTCTGGGGCTTTGCTGCCAAGCGGAAAAGGATTGGAAGGAGTAAGGGCCATGGGGAGAATTTTGGATTTAAAAGTAGGAAGAACTACTAAAAGGAGAAAGCATGATGAAGATCAGTTTAAAGAATTAGAAATGAATTTGATTTGTAAGATTTTGGGTGCTAAATTGCAGGGTTAACAAAACAATAAAAAATGAAACTAGGAAAACTAAATCAGGTTGAACTACGTGAAATCTGGAAACATGAAGCAATCAATTTTACCAATTGGTTAGCAAAATCTGAAAACCTTGATCTACTTAGTGAAGAAATCAATATTGAATTAAGTCTGATTGAGACTGAATATAATGTAGGTAGGTTTAATGTTGATATTTATGCTGAAGAAAGCAGTACAAGTAGAAAAGTAATAATAGAGAACCAATTAGAAAGGACCGACCATGACCATTTGGGTAAACTGATTACCTACGCCTCTGGACTTGAAGCAGAAATTGTTATTTGGATTGTTAAAGAGGTCTTAGAGGAACATGAACAAGCCATTACATGGTTGAACGAAAACACCGACGAAAAAATCAACTTTTTCACCATTCGTATGGAAGTTTGGCAAATTGGAGATTCAGAACCAGCCCCAAAATTTCATATAGTTACGAAACCAAACAATTGGAGTAAGTCTGTAAAACATTCTACAAAAAATAAAGAATTAAGTCCTACCAAAAAGCTTCAACTAGAATTTTGGGAATCTTTCAAAGAGTTTTCAAACAAGCATGGACATAAATTACGGTTAAGAAAGGCTAATCCACAACATTGGTATTCTGTTGCCATTGGGCGCTCAGATTGCTACATTGAATTGACTATTAATTCACAGAAAAAGGAATTGGCATGTGAAATCTACATTCCCGACTCTTCAGAAACCTTTCAAAGTTTCATTGAAAATAAGGAGGCCATAGAAAATGAAGTAGGAAACTTAATTTGGATGGAATTGCCTGAAAAGAAAGCAAGTCGAATTAAAAATGTAACAAAGGGAGATTTCTCCCAAAAAACCAAATGGGACAAGTTTTTTAAATGGTTAGCAGAAACTGCAATTGCAATGCAAAACACTTTCAATAAATATTAAGTTTGGGAGATTTTGATTGGATAAGTGATTTCTTAGATAGTCTTCCCAAAACGGAAGAAAGACCGAAAAACATTTTTGATATTTCAGGTTACCCCAATTGGGAAAACGTAAATAGCAATTTTCTTGCTTTCTATTTAAATGATGCTGAAGAGCACAAAATGAAACGTTTGTTTATTGATAGTTTGGTTGATTGCATTGAAGACTTGATGCCCCTAAAAATAGAAAGGAAAGTTTTTGATACAAACTATTCTGTAAATAGAGAGCATCCTACTAAACAAAGAGGGCGAATAGATATTTTGATTCAATCTGATGATGCTACATCAGATAATAGTTGGGGGATTTTAATTGAGAATAAAATCTATCATAGTCTATCCAATGACTTAAACGATTATTGGGACTCAGTTACAGCAAAACACAAATTTGGTATAGTACTTAGCCCATGGAAAACGGACAACAAGATGTTAGAACTGAAAAACGGCAATAAATTTTACAGTATAACTCACGCTTCATTTGTAAAAAAAGTAAAGCATAACCTATCCGAATACTTCGATGAAGCAAATAGCAGGCACCTTCTTTTTCTCAAAGAATTCTTTTCAAATATCAACAGCTTATACGAATCACCGATGAAGAAAAATAAACTAGCTCTTCAATTAACCGCTTTTCACGAAAACAGAGAAAGCATCGAAGAAATCATCAAATTAAATGATCAACTATTGCGCTATTTAAATGAAGAGATTGGAAGCGTATTTGAATCTATAAACTACTTTTCTGAAACTTCAAACACAAGCAGAGCTAAGCATTATTATTACGATTGGGAGGACATGAAAAAAATGCCTGAAGGTGCAGTTGATTTCCGTTTTTGGGTAGACTTAAATCGTTTGAGATTTCACAATAGCTTTGAATGTTACTTTGAGCTATATGGCCAGAGTAATGTTGGAAGTGGCCCAAAACTGCTGAGTTTAATACAGTCGAAAATTAACTCAACAAAACACTTAACTCTCGCGAGCGATCATCAGACCACAAAGCATCAGTTTCATTTATTTAAAATCGACTTTCCATTGCATGGGTATGAAGATTCTGGCTATACAACAACAATTGAACTTAAGTTAAAAGAAGTATTGGGTTGGAATATAGAAAAGAATCTACTTAGTAATTGTTATGCTAAATGGGTCAAACTAAAATCAATTAATAAACCATAAATGCAATATAGATACCTTATTTTAGAAGCATCAAAATAAATTAGGTTTGCCTTAAATTCATGGCATTTAACAAAATCAAACTATAAATTGAGCAATAACATACTTAAACACGAATCAGACGTTTGGAAAACGGCCGACTTACTTATTGGAGCGGGAATTAAACAATCAGACTTTCCAAAATACATGATGCCCTTCTTCGCTCTCGTCATGGTGGAAAGTAGATTGATTCGTGAATCAAAAAGATTGGAAGAAGAAGTTGGAAAAGAAAACATGGACGATTTCGTTGAAATGTTCCAACTCGAAGGTCTCGGATATAACGAATTTGCTATTCGAGAAGGCAAAACATTGAATACCATTTGTCAAAACGACAAGACTTTTGATGTTGACTTTTACGCTTATATCAGAGCTTTTGACCCTGAAACCTGCTACTTACTTGGAGTTGACAAAGGAACGGATGAAGAAAAGTTCTTGGACATTTCAGGTATTGCAGGGCTGCTAAAGAAAAAAGACATTCTCTTCGATACAGTGAAAGCTTGGAGTGAAATTGACCTCACGCCTTTCAACAACTCGGAAATCACCACACTTGAAGAACATATTAAAAGAAGGTGGGCTGATATCTCAGCGGAAACCGCAGGGGAACAATATACCCCTGAAGATATCATTGACTTGATTACTGAAATCATTGCTTCAAAGATTGATGACAATGACAAGTTCTTGACCATTTACGACCCAACCTGTGGCGGTGCAAACTTGCTATTTGGCGTTGAAGACAAGATTCAACAAAAGTTCAACCGTCCAACCAAAACGCATGGTGACGAATGGAACGACACACTTTACGCTTTGGCAAAAATTGAAAGCCGTTTTAGAAATGATAGTGAGATTAGACACGGGAATACGCTCACAAGCATTTTCCACATTGAAAAGAAATTTGATATTGTAGTGGCCAATCCACCTTATGGCGTTGATTGGAAAGGCTATAAAAAAGACATAGAGAATGACACTACTGAACGGTTTGTGGCACTTCCCTCTATTTCTGATGGACAGTTTCTTTTTACCCAACATATTCTCCACCATTTAGCTGATGACGGATTGTCCGTTGTAGTCCACAATGGCTCTACCCTTTTTAGTGGTGATGCAGGAAGCGGAGAAAGCAATATCAGAAAACACTTCTTTGAAAACGATTGGGTAGAAGCCATTATCCAAATGCCAACCGATGAATTCTTCAACACGGGCATTTACACCTATTTGTGGATTTTCAACAAGAACAAGCCAGCTGACAGAAAAAACAAATTGATTCTGATTGACGGTAGTAACCTTTGGGAACAGCTCAAAAAAAGTAAGGGCAAAAAGCGCAGGCAAATGAATCCTGTGCACCGAGCAGAAATTGTCGATGCCTTCACTCAATTTGAAGATAATGACTTTGCTAAGGTCATTGATAAATGGAATTTCTACTACAACAAACAGTCAATCATGCTGACCAATGTAGATGAAAACGGCAACAGTATTGATCTGAACGATAAAAAGTCAATCAAGCTCAATCCTTCCAAACTTACTTATGACCAAAATGACGAACCCAATGCAATTACAGATTTCATTATCGAAGAATATGAAGACGAAAACTGCCAAAGCTTAAAAGAATACTACGTGCAGGTAATGAAACCTAAGATTGCCAATATCGACCACAAGGAATCAAACCTAAAAGTCTTCTCAGAAGGCGTAGCCCATTGGTATGATACAGACATGGAAACCTTAATTGAAGATGATGGCGAACAAACTGTTTTAGGGTGTGGCAAAATTGAAGTGAAGGCTAGTTTCAAAAAAGCCACCAAAACCAAAAAAGAACACATTACCATTACAGTTGAGCTGACCAAAGATTTAGAAAAGGATTACGAGATAATTCCATACAGTCCTGATGAACCAACCAACCAACAAAACATTGCCGATTTCATGGCAAAGTATGTTACCCGACCTTTTGAATATTTAGACAATGTAATTGGCGTTGAACTCAACTTCAATAAAATTTTCTACCAGCCTGAAAAGCTGAGAACGGTAGCGGAAATAGCAGCGGATATTGCAGCTTTAGAAGCTGAATTAAACTGTCTTGAACAGGATTTAATGATTGCATGATGGACAGGAAGGAAAGTAATATTAATGCACTCACACATAAGATAATCGGCTGTGCTATGGAAGTACATAAGCAATTAGGTAATGGCTTTCAGGAAGTAATTTATCAAAGAGCCTTAGCCATAGAGTTTTCATTACAAGCCCTTGATTATGCTCGTGAAATGGAAATGGAACTGCAATACAAAGGTGAGCACATTGGAACAAGACGGGTAGATTTCTTTGTAGAAGAACAAGTAATGGTTGAGATAAAAGCCATAGAGAAATTAGAAGACGTCCACAAAGCACAAGCCATTAACTACTGCGAAGCCTATAACATAGCGGATGGCCTTCTGATAAACTTTGGAAGCCAAAGCCTTGATTTTAAAAGAGTTTACAATCGAAGTCTTCGAGAAAATCCTTTTAAATCTAGTAATTCAAAAGAAAATCCTGTAATCCAACAATCTCATAAATCCTGTTCAGACAAATGATGACCTATGAAACATACAAGGATAGCGGAATTGAATGGTTAGGAGCTACTCCCGAACATTGGGAAACTATAAGGGTCAAAGATTTATTTACTCAAATTTCTTTGAGCAGCTCAGAAATTTCGAATAAGGGTTATGTACCATTAGAGAATATTGAATCGTTCACCGGAAAAATCATTCGTAGGTCATCCAATGAAAATGGTGAAACAGCAAGCTTATTCAAAGCGAACGACATTCTATTTAATAAACTACGACCTTATTTGGGCAAAGTTTTTATTCCAGATTTTCATGGCGGAGTTAGCGGTGAAGTAGTTGTATTTAGAAGCAGTAACTCACTATGGAAGAAAAGAGTAAATACTAGGTATTTTTTCTACAGGTTTCTGTCGACTAAGTTCATTTTCAAAGTCAACTCATTATCTGATGGAGTCAAGATGCCACGAACAAATCCTGCGAAGATTAGCAATTTGGAAGTTGGTTTACCACCTCTCATAGAACAACAAGCCATTGCCCAATACCTTGATGCTAAAACCCAAGCCATTGACAAAAAAGTAAAACTACTTGAGCAAAAAATAGACTTCTATAAGGAGCTGCGAAAATCCCTAATTAATGATGCTGTGACCAAAGGCTTGGATAAATCGGTTGAACTAAAAGACAGTGGCATTGATTGGATTTGTCAGATTCCTGAGCATTGGGAAGTTATCCGAATAAAGGATTTCACTTATTTAAAAGCTAGAATAGGATGGCAGGGTCTAAGAAGCGATGAGTTCGTTGATAATACTGATTGGTTTTGTGTCACAGGTACTGATTTTCATAATGGTGAGATTGATTGGACGAACTGTTATTGTGTAGAACAGGATCGATATGATCAAGACCCAAAAATCCAATTAGAACTTGGAGATCTTCTAATTACTAAAGATGGTTCAATTGGAAAACTTGCCTTGGTTAAAACCCTCCCAAAAAAGGCAACACTTAATAGTGGTGTTTTCGTGTCCCGTCCAAAAAGACAGAAGTACTCAAACGATTTCATGTTTTGGATTCTAAGCTCAGGGGTCTTCACAGATTTTAACGACTATATGAAGAACGGTACTACGATACTTCACCTTTATCAAAATGTATTTGAACGTTTTACCTATTGTTTACCACCAAAACAAGAACAATCCCAAATTGCAGAATACCTAAATCATAAAACAGGAACGATTGATAAAATAGTCCAAAACATTACTGACCAAATTGACCAATTAAAAGAGCTTCGAAAAACCTTAATTAATAATGTGGTTACGGGTAAAATACGGGTGAGCGAGCCAGTACTAAAAGCAACAGCCTTATGAAAAAAGAAATCATACAAAGCCTTGCGGGGCAATTTGAAGATTATGCCAACCGCACCGAAAGCGGGGTAGAATTTTGGTTGGCCAGAGATTTACAACACTTGTTGGGTTACACCAAATGGGATAATTTTATAAAAGTAGCTAACAAAGCAAAAACCGCCTGCGAAGTCAGTGGAAACAGCATAGAAGACCATTTTGCCGATATCGGGAAAATGGTCAGTTTAGGTTCGGGAGCGCAAAGAGAAATTCCCGATATCATGCTCACAAGGTACGCTTGCTATTTGATTGCTCAAAATGGCGACCCCAAAAAAGAAGCCATTGCCTTTGCTCAAAATTACTTTGCCTTGCAAACACGTAAGTTTGAATTGATTGAGCAGCGCATAAAAGATTGGGAGCGTTTGCAAGCTCGCAGCAAGCTTTCTCTTTCAGAAAAAGAATTAAGTTCCCTAATTTTTGAAAAACCCGGGAGTGACAGAAATTTTGCCTTAATCAGAAGCAAAGGAGATACGGCTTTATTTGGTGGCAATTCCACCAAACAAATGAAAAAGCGATTGGGTGTTCCTGATAACCGCCCTTTAGCTGATTTTTTACCCACCATTACCATTAAAGCCAAAGACTTTGCCACAGAAATAACCATTTTCAATACCAAAGAAAAAGGACTTTCAAACGAAAGAAGCATTTCTGCCGAGCACATCACCAATAACCGTTCAGTAAGAAAAATTCTATTGGAAAGAGAAATCGTTCCTGAAAACCTTCCCGCTGAAGAAGACATTAAAAAATTGGAAAGACGTGTAAAGTCAGAAGAAAAGAAATTGGGTAAAAGCGCAAAGTCGCTTAACGAAAAAGAGAATAAAAAAGGAAAATAAAAAGGTATGAAAGAATTAGACTTACAAGATAAATACCTGATAAACTTCCTGTGCAAGCGCGCAGACGGCTTGCAATACAATGAAGCAAAGGCCAATACTGTTTCGTCTAATTTCTTTGTCATTGAAGACCTCAAGCAGTTTTTATCAGAAACAGAACTCAACAAAGCCAACTATAAAAAGCTTCTTCGAAAGTTCGATTCAGAGAAGGAATTACTTACTGCATTTACCCAATTCCTAGACGAGCGAATAAGTTCTTCTATGAATATGGCAATCTTCATTCACAACAACCAATCGGTTACGTTTGAAGGAACCAAACTGCATTTGTTCTACCCTAGCGGTACAGAAACACATGGAGACAAACTCTTTAATCAAAATATTTTTTCGGTTGTTCAGGAGTTGCCATACACATTCAGGAACAGAGATAAACAACTCTTTTCATTCCGCCCTGACCTAACGTTTTTTATCAATGGAATTTACTTGGGATACAGTGAGCTTAAAAGCAACTACAACAATCAGAGCGCTCGTAAACAAGGAAGAAAGAAAGTAGCTAAAGACTATCTGACAGCTGTGCAAGAGTACTTGCAAATCGCCAAAGACAACGACCTTAATCAATCTATACGTAAGCGTTTCTTAAAGATCTTTGAAAAGGCCATTCATATCACCGCAACCGATATCAATGAAACTTTTGTTATTAGAACCATTGCCAACCATTTTGACGAGATAAAGTCAACCATAAATGCAGGTAGTTATGATTTTGAAAACTACGAGAAGAAAGTTTTCAAAGACTTTAAACCTTACCCGTTAAGAGAAAAGCATGAAGTAAAAACGGAGCGTTTTGAAGAAGTCTTCAAAGTACTGTACGACAAGAGAATGATTGAAAAAGAGATTCTCTATTACAACTTCATTGAACGAGAACTCATAAAAAAAGAAGGCAGTAAAACCAAAGAATACAAACACAATGACGGTCGCCTGATTGCTCCAAGACCCAAACAAAAGTTTGGAACAGACAAAGTACTCAGCAAGATTGATGAGTTCTTAGCCCATGAAAACGAACCTGATTACTTTCTTAATAAACTAGAAGCAGAACTCAAGGAACGTGGCTTGGGTGTAGAGCAGATCAAAGAATTGGTACACAAAAGGAGTAAGTACCAAAACAATAAAACAGTTTACTCGCTTCTCCTGCAATATGCCGCAGGCTTTGGTAAGAGTAATATCATTGGTTGGACAGCCCTTCAGCTCAAAGACCTCAGAAGGAATGATACCTATGTGTATGATAAAATCATGTTGGTGGTTGACAGGCTTCAACTAAGAGACCAGCTTGACAGCAAAATGCACAACATGAACATTCAAAAAGGGATGTTCATTGAAGCTTCTGATAAAAAGAGTTTCACGAAAGCACTCACCAGCGATAAAAGAATTGTAGTTGTCAACGTTCAGAAGTTCTCTTCAATCACTGACATTGTTGATACAGACTTAACCGCCAAGCTCTCAAAAATGCGAATTGCATTTTTAATTGACGAGATACATAGAAGTCAAAGCGGTGTGCAGCACTCCGAAATGGTGAGTGTGTTTGACGAATTACAATCGAGTTTTGACAATAGCGAAACGTACAAGAAACAAGCCACCAAGAAAAACCTGATTGTTGGTTTTACGGCAACACCAAGCGACCATACCTTAGCTCGTTTTGGAGAATACAACAAATACGCAGAAGCCGAAAAGATTTGGATTCCTTTTGATAGTTATACCATGAAGGAAGCTATAATGGATGGTTACATACTAAACCCCATTAAAGGTATAGTTCCCGTTTCTGCAAAAATGTTCTTTGAAATTCCTGATAATGAACTAGCAGGTTTTGAAGGCGATACAGGATATGAAGAAATCCCCGACAATACTGACACAGGCATTGATGAAGAAGGTAGAAAATACGCCATTCGGAAAAAGCGAATCTATGCCAATTCTGAAAGAATTGAGGCGATTTCAAAGTTCACGGCCAAAAGATTGGTCACAGCGGTTTACCCAAATATTCGGGGAACGGCAAAGGCAATGTTGGCAGCTTCTTCTATTCCTGCGGCTATTAAGTACAAAGGCTTTATAAAAAAGTATTTCAATGAGCTAGTTCAAGAGCAGAAATACGAGAGATTCAAAGACGCTCCGATTTACATTGTCTATTCTGATAGCCAAGAACACCAAAGCAGTAATAGCCTCAATGATGGTCTAAGCGAAAAGTCTGTTCTACAGAATTTCAAATTGGCTAAGAATGGATTGATTATAGTTGTTGATAAGCTTCAAACAGGTTTTGATGAACCCAAACTGCACACCCTTTTCCTTGACAAGGAAATACGTGGTATCAATGCCATTCAGACTATTTCAAGAGTTAACAGAACTGCCAAATACAAGAACGATTGTAAGATTGTTGACTTCTCATACAAGAATGTCAACGTCAAAAATATCAAGTCGGCTTTTGAGCATTTCAGCAATGTTGTTGTTTCTGATTTTGACCCATTAGGCGAAGAAGAAAAATTGGGCGTTTACTATGACGATTTAAAAGCTCACAGGCTTTATGAAGGCCATTTCAAAAAGTTTGAAGCTTACCTAAAAGACAGCACGGATATTTCCATAATCCTAATCATGGAAGACGCCTTTGAGCGATATATCAATGATTCTCCAAAAGAAGCCAAGCACCTCAAAAAAACGATTGGCTCCTACTTCAAAATTCTTAACCTGATTGAATTTGTCATAGAGCTAAATCCGATTTACAGCAATGAAGTATTCCTTGAGTTTTGGAGAAAGTACAACACTCTTTACAACTATATAAACAAGCCAGATGATATCATTGATGATGTAGAAATCTAC
>Ga0316208_1000470_pt1 | contig 49141 bp, 42 predicted proteins | sample 3monopyrite_MG_FD_204944 | JGI IMG/M metagenome (GOLD analysis project Ga0316208, IMG submission 204944) | Microbial mat bacterial communities from mineral coupon in-situ incubated in ocean water Damariscotta River, Maine, United States -... | ecosystem: Environmental > Aquatic > Marine >... | reverse complement strand
AGATCCAGGCGCGCCGCATCCACGATCGCATCGCAGTACGCGATGTGCGCCACCAGCGGATCGTGAGCGGCGACACCTTCGAGGTCGTGGTGGAACTCCGCGACGCGCGCAACGCTCTCGGGGAGCTTCCAGACCTGCGCGACGAGCACGCCAAGCTCGACGTGACTGACGCCGAGCACGCGTTCTTCGGCGGCGACGAGGTCCTCCCCCGACTCCGCCACTTGCTTGAGCAGCTTCGAGTAGCGCTCGCCGAAGTGGTCCACGAGCACGAACTCGCCGATGTCGTGCAGCAATCCGCAAAGCTGTAGGTCTTCGTACGACGCACCGCCGAGCCGGCGGCGCGGTAAGTCCATCGCCACGCGCGAGGCGACGACGGAGCGCTTCCAGACTTCGCGCGGATCGAAGTCCGGGATCACCTCGAGGTTACGGAACAAGTCGAGCACGAGAGCCTGCATCACCATGCTCTTCAGCGAGCGCATGCCGAGTACCGAGGCGGCGTGCTCGATCGACTCGACCGGAACGCGCAGTCCGAAGTACGCGCTGTTCGCGATGCGCAGGGCCTTCGCCGCGAGCGGCGGGTCCAGAGCGAGTTGCTCACCCAGCTCCGACATGCGCACATCGCCGCGATCGATCAGTTCATTCAGACGAATGATGACCTCCGGCAGCGAGGGGATGTTCAGCTTGCCGGCGAGCTGCTGATTGATCGGGCGCGGGTCCATGGTTGCCCAGAATCTAACGCTCTTCGAGCCCGAAACGCAGCGCTGAGTCTTCGCCCCCTCCCGCGGGGCGACAGGCACCCTTCGCGCTAGCCCGGATTATTCATGAACACGCACCCCAGACTGCGCAGCCGGCCGGCATCGCCGGCCTCTCGGCCCCTGACGTCACTTTGAGGAACCTGGCTACTTCGACGACCCGTTCAGGGTCGCCATCATCGCCGGAACCCTCAAAGCACCGACAGGAGCCGATCTGCTGTGTCTGGAGCACGTCTTCATGAATAATCCGGGCTAGCGCGCCGCCGCAGTCTCCAGCCGGCATCTCGCTGGCGATGACGATGTGATGACGCACTGTTCCTCGCCGTCCGTCACGGTGGGGCGCGAGCAGACCGGCCATGGAGTCGGCTCATGTGCTAGATTCCCCGATTCGCCAGCCTGCCCCGAACGCGCCATGCAAGCCCCCGACTCCCGCAATCCCCAAAAGCTCGTCGTCGCCATGTCCGGCGGCGTGGACTCGACGGTCACCGCCTGGATGCTCCAGCGCGAGGGCAAGGAGCTCGTCGGGCTGTTCATGCGCAACGGCGTGAAGGTCGACGAGGCGGAGTCGAGCAAGAAGGCGTGTTGTTCGGTGTCGGACGCGCGGGATGCGCGGATGGTCGCGGCGAAGCTCGGCATTCCGTTTCATGCGGTGGATCTGAAGCGCGAGTTCCGCGAGATCATCGACTACTTCTTGAAGTCGTACTCGGAGGGGCGCACGCCGAACCCGTGCGCGGTCTGCAACCGTGACTTGAAGCTCGATGCGCTGATGCGTTTTGCGGATGAGTTCGGTTGCGAGGGCGTCGCGACCGGTCACTACGCGCGCATCGCGCTGGTCGACGGGCGGCCGCACGTGCGCCGCGGCGTCGATCACACGAAGGACCAGTCGTATCAGCTGTTCTGCGTCGCCGAAGAGAACTTGGCGCGCACGCATCTGCCGCTCGGCGGCATGCAGAAGTCCGCAGTGCGTGCACTGGCGGGGGAAGCCGGCCTGCGCACGGCGACCAAGCGCGACAGCCAAGAGATCTGCTTCGTGCCGTCGAACGACTACCGCAAGCTGCTCGAGGAAGAGGGTGTGGAACTGCACCCGGGCGAGATCGTCGACACCTCGGGCAAGCGGCTCGGCACGCACGAAGGCACGGAACACTTCACGATCGGACAACGGCGCGGACACGGCATCGGCGGCGGCACGCCGCTGTACGTGGTCGAAGTGCACCCCGAAGACGGCCGCGTCGTGCTCGGCACCGGCGATGAAGCGCACTTCGTGGAGATGCGCGTGGACGAGCTGAACTGGATCGGCTTCGACGTTCCGGAGAGCGGCGAGTTCCGCGCCCGCGTTCAGTTCCGCTACCACTGCACGCCCGCGCTCTCGACGATCGGCATCGAGTCGGACGGCAGCGCGACTGTGCGCTTCGACGAACCGCAGTCGGCCGTCGCGTCGGGACAAGGCGCGGCGTTCTACGACGAAGATCGCTTGCTCGGCGGCGGATGGATCGGCGCGACGGAGCGCGCGCTCGCCGCCGCAGGTGAGGCGGGTGCCGATCACTGAGCGCCGGTTCGGCGGGCCCGCGCGCAGCCTCGGCTGGTTCGGACTGCTGTGCCTCGCTTCGGCGGCCTGGCTCGCGTGGCCGCGGCCGCAAGGCACGCCGCACGAACGGCCGCGCCTGCGCTGCGTGTTGATCGACGCCTCGGCGCCGCTGCGCCTGCGTGAACCGAACTTCGCGGGACACCTCTCGCGACTCGTGGCGCGCGAATCGGCGTCGGCGAGCGCGGTCGGTGAAGACCTCGCCGTCGCGCTCTTCGACCGCGGTGCGCGTTACTGGCTTCCGCCGTCCGCAGCCGACGAAGCGCTCGCGCGATTGCTGCGTGGCGACGCGTCGATCGGACCGCCGGAGTCCGGCGCTGCCTGCGATATGGCGGCCGGACTCGAGCTGGTGCGTGACGCCGTGCTCGCCGCCGGCAGGCCGCCTGGATCCGTGTTGATCGTCGGCGACGGCACGGCACGCGGGCGCGCTCCCGAACCGCTGCTCGACGAGCTCGCCGTGCGCGGCGTCGAGCTGCGCTTCGAAGCGCTCCCCGCGCCGAGCTTGCCCGACGCGCGCCTTCACGAGCTGCATTTGCCGCGCGACTTCGAACCCGGCGCGCCGCTGGCCGCGGCGGTCTCTTGGTCGCTCGATGCCGGAGCGGAAGGTGCAGCGCGCTGGCAGGATGAGTCCACGCTGAGCCTGCAGTGCGAGTTCCGCGACTCGGGCGGCACGGTCCGCTTCGAACGCGAGCTCGCTTGGCCCGCCGATGACGCGATCCAGCGCGTGCAGCTCGACCTCGGCGCGGCTCGCGAAGGCGCGCTCTACTTGCGCTCGCGGATCGTGATGCGCGGGCCCGGTGCGCTGCGCGAAGGCGATCCGCTGCCCGAGAACGACTCAGCGGAAGCGACCGGTCGCGTGGGCACCGGACGGTTGGCTCTGGCGCTCGCGCCGGCAGCTGACTTGATGCGCCTGCGGGCGTGGCTCGCGGACGCGACTCCCGGCATCGATTGGCTCGTGCGTTCCCCGTCGGCGCCGGGCAGCGTGCCGGCTGAGCTCGACCTGATCTGCAGCTTCGACCTCAGCGCGGACGAGCTGCCGCACGCACGCATCGAAGCCCTGCTCGCTCGCGGCGGCGGTTGGTTCCGCGCCGGCGGTTGGGCGTGGCTCGCGGCGCCGCGCGGCGTGCAAGCGAATCGCCTCGCCGGTTGGTCTCCGCTCTCCGCGGCCGGTCCGGAAGGGCCGCCAGTCGAGCGCCTGTTCCTCGTCGACGGCTCGGGTTCCATGCGCGGCGACCCCTTCGAAGCCGTGCGCCGTGCGCTCGAAGGCATGCTGCCGTTGGTCGCCGATCGCGACCGCGTCGTGTTGCAGCTGTTCTCGAACGCGCTCGGTCCGCGAGTGATCTTGGCGAATGCCGGCGCGGCGGTGGACGCCGACTCGCTCGCGCGACTGCGCGCGGTGCAAGTGCCCGGCGGCGCGACGGAGATCCTCGACTGCCTCGACGTGATCGCACGCGGTCGCTTGGATGCGCCGACGGAACGCTCGACGGTCTTGCTGCTCTCCGACGGTCGCGAAGACGACGCGCTGAACGTCGCCGAACGCGCGCAGCAGATCCAAGACAGCTTCCGTGCGACCCGCCGCGAACTCTCCGCGCTCGCCGCGGGACCGACCGCCGACTTGGAGTTCCTCGGCTTGCTCGTCGGATCGAACGGGCGACTCGCGCGCGCGGAAGACTTCGGCGAGCTGGGTGAGTTGTTCCGTGAAGAGATCGGTGCCGAGCGCACGCTGGAGGGCGCGGACGCACTGGCGTTGCCGAGCTCGCCGACAGCTCCTGACGCGGCGCGCGAGCTCGCGTCGGCGTTCCAGCACTCGATTCAGCTCGAGCGCGCGGTGCGTTGCGTTGCACGACCTGACGCGGGCGTCTTGTTGGCGTCGCCGGACGGAACACCGCTGTTGGCCTTGGGGCGTGCGGCGGGGGGATCGACTGCGGCCTTCGCCGGCACTCCGGGTGAGCGTTGGGGCGGCGCATTGCGTGCCGTCGACCTCGCGCCGCTGTGGCGTGCGATGGCGCGCGGGAATCAACGCGACGCCGGTGTCACGGCACGCGTCGACGGAGCGCAGCTGGTGCTGCACGGCTGCGGCCCCGAGCTGCCGGCTGCCTTCGAGGTCGTCGTCTGGCGCGAGTCGAGTTCGCGCGGCGGCTTGGATCCCGAGCGTCGCGAGGCGCTCGGCAGCCTCGAGTTCACGCAGACTTTCGCTGCGTCCGGGCGCGACACCAGCGACACGCGCAGCGCGCGGCTGACCGGCGAGCTGCTCGCCGCCGCGCAGTCCGGCGGCCTCGTGTTGAGGTCTTCCGATCCGCCGCTCGCGATCCCGGTCGCCGGAGTCGGCGGCGCGGGATTCCTGCCCGAGTCCCGGACGGCCTACCGCAGGCCCCAGCTCGCCGCCGCGGCGGACGAGGCGCCTCGCGAAGGGCGCGGCCCGCACCCCGCAGCCCCGTGGGTGCTCGCGCTGGGCCTGCTGGCGGTCTTCGGGAGCGCTCTGAGCGCCATGCTCGCCGGGCCCTCAGAACCCCGCTGACAGCGCCCAAGGGTCGATTCGGGCTCGATTTCGGACCAAGTGGGGGATTCGCGTTCCTGCTTTCGGTTCGCGGCCTGCGGGTGCTTCAGGCCCGGCCGGAGGCAGGCCGATGAAGGCCCCGGTGAGAGCGCCGTGCGGTGCTCCGCCTCCCCATCCGGCTCGTGCCCGATTCCATGAAGTCAATCCAACTCCTCTCCGCAGCCTTCGCCCTCAGCCTCGCCTGCCTCGCGTCCTGCGTGACCGAAGGCGATCCCATGCACCCGACGCGGGCTGCAGCGGGTCCTTGGCTCGAGCCTTCGCCGATGCTCGCGCAGGAGATCGAACAGCAGGCGGAACGCCTGCCCTGGACGCACGGCTACGAGCGCATCGAGATGATCCACTGGTTCGCCTCCGTCGGCGAGCCGGCCTATCCGACCCTGCTCGGGATGGTCAGCGATCCGCGCATGGACGTGGCGGGTTCGGCCTTGGCCGCACTCGGTGCGACGGGCGACAGCCGCCTCGTGGAGCCGCTGCGAGGGATTCCCTGGCCTCTGGAGAGCGAAATCGATCTCGCACTGGAGCGGGCGCGCACCCTCCTGCGCCTCGGCGACTGGAGCATGGTGCCGCATCTGATCGACGGCCTGGAAGATGATCGCGTGATGATCCGCGCGCTCTCGGCTCAGGCTCTGTACGAGGCGACGCACCAGCGCTTCGACTACGATCCGAGCGCCGCTGTGGCCGAGCGCGAGACGGCTGTCGACGCGTGGCGCGCTTGGTGGACCAAGCGCCAAGGCGACCCGCTGGTCAAGCAGTAGTCGACGCTGAGCGACCTCTCGAGAGGTCAATGAGCGGGCGCGTCGGCTTCGAGTCGGCGCAACAAGCGCTCGAATCTCAGCTCGGTGTGGAGGCCGATCAGATCGTCATCTTCGCGCAGGAAGGCCGTGTCGGTATAGCCGAGCTCGACCGCCGCTTCGAGGGCGTCGAGCGAGTCGTCCTTGCGATTCAGCAGGGCCAACGAGCAAGCCAGGTTGTAGTGCACCGTCGGATTGTCGGGTATCAGGCGCACCAATTGACGATCCACCTCGAGCCCCTCATCCAGCCGACCGAGCTTGGTCAGCGCGTGACCCAGCTCAGCCAGGGCATCCAGGCTGCGCGGATGACGCCGCACATGGGCCTTCAGAAACTCCGCCAGGAATTCCTGGCCCTTGCGGTCGAGGTCCGCGGCGAAGGCCGCCGGAATGTCGAGTTGATCTTGTCGCACGATCCGAAGAGCCTACATGATGCCTGGCGGGGGTCTACCCCCTGCGCCCGGTCCGCCGGTATCGACCGGCTGGAGGTGGGCTGCGAGATGCCGTGAGTGGGGACTCGAACTCGGAATTCACCCCGCGACCGGACTCGCTGGTCCCGGCTTTGCAGGACTCTCCGGCCCGACTCGAACTTTCTTAGGACATGACGAGCCCGACGATGGACATCCTTTTCTGCGATCTGTGCAACGAATCCGTCCCGGTCGGACACCTCGCCGACGGGCGGGCCTTCCGGCGCAAGGGGCGCGTCGTCTGTGCCTCTTGCGATGCCGCGATGGGGGGGCAGGGAGCGATCCACGCGCCGGGTGACACGCAGGAGATCCCGCTCGCCTCAACCCTCTTCGCCGCCCACGACGCGCCTCGTCCGGCCGCGACGCACCGCACGGTTCCGATCCTCTCGAAGCCCTCGCGCGGTACATCGGTGATCGCCGGTTTCGCCTTGTTCATCGCGGTCATCGCGCTGACCGGCGGAGTGCTCGGCATGCTGCGCTTGATGGAAGAGTCGAACCTTCAGAAGCACAACTTGCGCGAAGGACACGCGAAGCTCGAGCGGGGTGTGACGCACCTCTCCGGTCGCATGGACGGTGTCGTCGCCGGAGTCGCGGGCAGCGTCACCGAGCTCGAGACGGACCTCTCCAAGAAGTTCGACGATGTGACGATCTTGCTCACCGGGGAGCTGCGCGAGCTGAACGAGTCGTTGCAGGCGACTCGTGAACGACTCGCCGGCCTCGAAGCGACGATGCGGGCGATGGACGCCGACTTGCACGCGACGGACGAAGAGCTGCAGTCGCGCATGGACACGATGCTCGTCGCCGCGCTCGAAGAACGACAGAAGTACGCGGTGCTCGGCGATCGGCTCGCCGCACTCGAAGACTTGGTGCACTCCGGCGCGTTGACGCGGGCGACGACGGACGAAGAACTCGACGTGGGGCCGGCTTGGCGCGTCGCGCTCGACGACTTGAGCAGCGAAGACTCGGCAGTGCGCTGGAACGCCGTGCAGGCTCTTGCGGAGAGCGGCGACCCGGCCGTGGTTCCGCACCTCCTGCCGTTGCTCGACGACGCTGACATCTGGGTGCGCATGGCCGCCGCCGGCGCGCTCGGCGACTTGGGCGCGGTCGATGCGGTCGAACCGCTGATTCGCACGCTCGAAGACCCCGAGACGGCCGTGCGCGAGCGCGCGATGCTCAGCTTGCGCTCAGTCACCGGACGCAGCTTCGGATTCGATCCGAGCGGATCGGAGAACGACCGCGCGAAGGCCGTCAAGAAGTGGCGCGATTGGTGGAAGAAGACCAGCAACGACCTCACGGATTGATCCCATGCGTACCCCGTTGCTTCGAATCGTGTGCTTCCTGTGCTGTTCGACCTCGGTTCTGTTCGCGCAGTCCGGCGGCTCGGCACCGACCTTCGAGGAACCCGAGGACGAGACGCCGGAGGTAGAGAACCTGACGAGTTGGCGGCTCTGGTGGGACTGGAACGAAGCGCGGTACCTGCGCCTCGCCGAGCACGTCCGCGAGCTGCCGACCGCCAGTGGTGACCAGGATCACTACCTCGGGACCGGACAGACTCCGGTTCCGCGCAAGAAACTGACGCCGGACTTGGCGCAACTGCGCGCCGAAGTGGTCCCCGCGCTAGTCGAGATCATCGAGGGATCCGAACAGATCCAGTTGCGTGCCGCGAGCCTCGTGGCGCTCGGCCGACTCGGTGCGCGGCAGGCTGGTGAACTCGACGACGGTCGCAGCCTGGTCGGTTTTCTCGGGCAGCAGCTGCAGCAGCGGCAAGCGCGCGTCGGCGAGTCTGCCTTGCTCGCGCTGGGCCTCTGCGCGGACCCTGACGCGCTGCAGCTGCTCGGGCACATCTTACTCGACGACGAGGAAGGCCGCGCCCTGACGCAACGCTCTTCGGTGCCGTACCGCATGCGCGCGATCGCGGCCTACGCCTTGGGGCTCGGAGCGGAACGCTCGCCGATCGGTGAGGCGAAGCGCTACGCCGCGCTCTACCTCGCTGAAGGACTCAAGCAGAAGGGGGCCTCTCGCGACCAAGAAGTCGCCTGCGCCCTGGCGTTGGGCCTCTGCATGATCGAGCCCGGCGGCCAGGATTTGGAGGCTGCGACAGAGCTGCCGCCGAGCTCCTCCCGCGAGGCCCTGGTGGCCTTCTTGCTCGAGTGCTTCGACTCGGAACGCACCGAAGAGCTCGCGCGTGCGCACGCGGCGAGCTCGCTCGGCAAGCTCGCCGGCGAGTTGGACGACGGGTGGCGCGAGCTGGTCGTCGACAGCTTGCGCCGTGCGCTGGCGCGCGGAGGCGGCGGGCGGAACGAGATCCGGCAGAGCTCCGCGCTCGCGCTCGGCATGCTCGCGGACTGTGATGCGGACGGACTCGACAAGCGCGTGCGCGAGACGCTCGTCAAGTCCTCGGGACAGGGCGATCAACTAGTTCAATTCTTCTCGGTGATCGCCCTGGCGCAGATCGGCTCGCGACCTGGAACCGGGGCGGATCCGTACGCCGCGCGCGGCGCGATCGAGTCGCAGCTGATCGGCTACGCGCAACGCGGCTCGAGTCGCGGACGTCCGTGGGCCGGACTCGCGCTGGGAGTGCTCGCACACGGCTTGATCGAAGGCGGAGAAGCTCCGAGCTCCGACTTGGTCGAGCTGCTCGCCAAGGAAGTGGTGAAGACCAAGTCGCCCGAGGATGTCGGCGGCTACGGCATCGGCTTGGGGCTCGCACGCGGAACCGAGCACCGCGAGCTGCTCGAAGAACGCATGTGGGACTACCGTTCTCGTGATCGGGCACGCGGTGACCTGTTGATCGCGATCGGATTGCTCGGTGAGACGCGCAGCGCGGAGCGGCTCGAAGAGACGATGGAGTTCCACAAGCAGCGCCTCCCTTTCGCGGAGTCGAGCGGTCTGAACCTGTTGTTCCGACCGATCGTGCTCGAACGCACTTCCGTGGCGCTCGCCCTGTTGGGTCGCAAGTCGGTGGTGAACACACTTCTCGAGCAACTCGAATTCGCCGGTAGCCAGACGAGCCGCTCGAGCGCGCTCTTCGCGCTGGCCCAGGTGGGGGATGCGCGGGCCGTGGGCCCGGTTCTGGCGATGCTGAAGACGAAGTCGCGCACCGCTCTGACGCGCGTCGAGGCGGCGGCCGCGCTCGGGCAGATCTGCGACCCCTTCGAGATGCCCTGGCAGGCTTCGTACACGACCGGCGTCAACTACCGAGCGAACACCGAGACTTTCGGGGACGTGGAGTACTTGGGGCTGCTGGAGCTGCGCTGAAGCCCCTGGGGCGGCTTGCGGACATGGGCCGGGTGGATGCCGACAGATCGGCGGAGGCGTGGTAGACTTCGCCTATATCAGATAATCGGGTCCGAAAAGGATGGAAAGGTGCCCCGCGGGGCTCTCGGCGATGCAATTACCCACACTCCTGGCGCTCGGAGCGCTCCTGACCGGCGGCGGCCTCGCGGCCGGCGCGCTGATTCCGACGACTCCCGAAGACTTTCGTCTGCCCGGAACCCAGGCGGGCGAAGTCGACCCGATGCCGTTCCAGGAGTCCCTCAACTGCGCCATGTGCCACGCGGACTACGACCTCGACGTCAGTCCGACCGACACCTGGCAGGGGAGTCTGATGGGACTCGCTGCGTTCGACCCGCTGTTCTGGGCGCAGCTCGCGACGGCGCGACAGGATCTCGAAGGTGTGGGCCCGTTCTGCGTGCGCTGCCACATCCCGGCGGCGGTCGTCACCGATCAACTCGACGCGACCGAAGCGGGGGAACTCGAGTACCTCGCGGGCGACGGCGTGGCTTGTCACATCTGCCACTCGATGGTCGATCCGGTCTACAAGCCGGGCATCAGTCCGCCGCGTGACGAACGCGTGCTCGCCGCGCTGGAGAGCGATCCGCCGACCGAGTACGGCAACGCGATGTTCGTGCTCGACCCCGAAGGATATCGACGCGGAGCACGTGGAACGACGCTTCCTCCGCATGTCATGTTGGAGTCACCCTTTCACCGGTCGGGTGACTTCTGCGGCACTTGTCACGACGTCGGCAACGTCGGTGTCGAGCGTCAGTCGGATGGCACGTACTTGTACAACTTGCTCGACGCACCGACTGACGCGGCGATGCCCGACTTGTTCCCGCTCGAGCGTACGTACACCGAGTGGAAGCTCTCGAGCTTCGCGAACGGCGGCGTCGACATGGGCGGACGCTTCGGCGGCGACGGCGTGACCGTCGTGCAGAGCTGTCAGGACTGCCACATGCCGCGCGCCGCGGGTCGCATGGCGGATCACGGCACGGATCGTCCGGACATCGCGAAGCACGACTTCGCGGGGGCCTCGTCGTGGGTGCTGCGCATCATCATGCGCTACGCGCAGTACACGGGCGAGACTCGCGTGAACCCGCGCGCGGTGCGCGTCGGCATTCGGAAGGCGGAAGAGATGCTGCGTAAGGCGGCGAGCCTCGAGCTCTCGGTGCAGGACGGCGAACTCGTCACGCGGGTGATCAACGAGTCGGGCCACAAGCTGCCGACGGGGCACATCGAAGGCCGACGCGTGTGGGTGAACGTGCGCTTCTACGACGAGAACGACGCGCTGATCGCTGAACGCGGAGCATACGACCCCTTCGGCGCGGAGCTCTGGGGCGACGACACGACGGTCTACGAGATGCACGTCGGCCTGTCGCCCGCTGCTGCAGCCGTGACGGGCTTGCCGGTGGGGACGACCTCGCACATGGCGCTCGCGAACACGATCGAGAAGGACAACCGCATCCCGCCGCGCGGGTTCGCGAACGCGGTCTTCGAACAGGGCGGCGCGCCGGTCGTCGGGGCGACCTACGCCGACGGGCAACACTGGCACGACACGCACTATCTGCCGCCGCCCGAGGCGCGCCTCGCGAAGGTCGCGGTCTACTACCAGACCGTCACGCGCGAGTACATCGAGGCCCTACGCGAGGGCAACCACACGGACCACTGGGGCGAGACGCTCTACCGCTTGTGGGCCGCGACCGACAAGTGCCCGCCGGTCTTGATGGTCGCGGGTGAGATCAGCTTGCCTTGACGGCGCGGATTCAGTCTTCGTCCGGTTTCAGATCGACCAGCTGCGTCTGCCCCTCGACGAGGTGCAACTCGCGCGTCCACTCGGGGTGGTCCGCGACGTGCATGCGGTAGTCGCCGGGCGGCAGCTGCCAGCGTCGCGGGGGACCGTCGTAAGCATCCGCCGGCAGGTCGATGCGTACCGGTCCATCGAGCAGCTCGAAGCGCACGCGTTGGTCGTCGCCTTGCGGCATACCGCGCAGCTCGAGTTCGCACGGCAGCGGCACCAGCCACGGGTAGAGCGAGACCTGCTCTTCGGGGAAGACGAAGAAGGGCGCCGTTCGCGTTCCGCCGCGAGAACCGGCGAGTGCTTCGAGCCGGAATTCGCCCTGCGGCAGGCCTTCGAGCCACCAGCTGCCGTTGCCGCGCGAGCGCACCCAGCTGATCGCGCCGCTCTGCAAGTGCACGAGTCGCAGTTCATCGAGCGCGTCGCTCTCGGGGCCCGGTAGATCGAGTCTAGCTGGTTGCGAGTAGGGTACGAGCAGCGGCAAGTGGCCGGACGCGGCCAACACGCCGGATTGTTCCGCCCACGGCGCGGAGCACGGTGAGTCGAAGGGACGCGCGCGCACGCGCAGCTTGGTGCTCGGGCAGTTGGGGATGCAGAAGCGTCCCTCGTCGTCGGTGCGCGTTCGGTCGGCGAAGGGCTCGCCGTGCCCGGCGGAGTCGATCGTGACCAGCCAGCCGGCTGCCGGTCGACCGTCGAAGAAGACGACGGATCCACGGACTTCCGTACCTCGTTCGAGCACGGCGTCCCAGTGGTATGTGGAACCGTCGCGGACTTCGATCGTCGAGTCGGCGCGCCCGAGGTCACCCCCGCCGGCGAACAGCACCAAGCGACCGTTGCCGTGTCCGCCCAGGGTGAACCAACCGTCCGAGTCCGTCTCGTTCCGCGCGATGCGCGCGAGTGACGATCCGCAACCGACCAAGACTCCGGCCGCGGGCGCACCGTTCTCGTAGAGCGCGCGTCCTTCGATCTTCCAGCCGTTCTCAGTCGCTTCTGACTGCTTTTTCGAGACTTTCCAGGCGGTCTCGTTGTGGTCCATCACCTCCTCGAACTGCGCGGCGTTCGAGATGAAGCGCAGCATTCCGTCGTCGACGCGTTCGGCACGCAGGTATCGATTCAGGTGCCGAGCGCCGGGGTCGAAGCTCGCGCCTTCGTCGGCGACCATCAAGCTGCCGGCCAGCTCGTATTCGCGACCCGCGACCAGCTTGATGCGAGCGAGGTGCGTGCCCGCGCTGCCGTGCTTCAGAGCCCAGTCGATTTCCATCGCCTGATGACGTCCGATCCAGCGGGCTTCGACGCGGCCGCTGCCGTTCGTGCGCCCGACCAAGTTCGCTCGAGCACCAGGTGGCGCTAGGAACAGCTCGGCGCCTTCGATGGGCAAGTCGTCCGGGCCGATCGCGTACACGCGCAGGTGATACTCGCGCGGACCTTCGTCGAGGAACGGCATGGGCGTGACGGCCAGGTCAGCGAAGACCGACTCGCGCATCGGTCCGGAGTCGATCACGCGACTCGGCGCGCGCAAGCTGGAGAACACGGCGGGCGGACGCAAGTCGTCCGGCGCCTGCAGCACCGCGCTCGAAGAAGTGGGCCACAGCCAAGCCGTTGTCGCGAGGGCCGCGGCGGCGACGCTGCACTTGAAGAGCACGCTACTGGTCATGGTGATGATTCCCGCGGTCAGGGTTGCCACGAGCACTTGCGTCTCGCGGTTCCAGCCGAAACAGAGCAAGAGACCAGGGAACCAGCTGCCTTCGGTGCCGTCGTCGAGCATGCTGCGCAGCTGCGCGTGTGCGCGTTGCAGTCGTCCATTGACGGTGGCGAGCGGCGTGTCGGTGCGGCGCGCGATCTCGCGCGGCGGGAGAACATAGGGAGTCGTAAGTTGTTATCCCGCCACGCCTCGCGCTGGTGGCTCCATCCCGGCGGTAGGTGGTCGGTAGAAACCTGCGCGAGTCGCGTTGGGACGCTCGTTCCTACCTACTGGAGAGTGCGCGGGTACGCGAGGGATTCCGCAGAAAGCGACTTCTCCTCACGGCCAAGAGCGGGCTATGGTTAGCCAGGTACAGAAACCCGCTGGGGATACTTTAGCGACGCCCATCCCCGGCGCAGCGACCAGGCAGTGACCCTCGTCTCGACGGGTGGTGCACGGGGCGTACACGGCGCTGATTCAATCAACCCACTTCGGGAGTCATCTCCCGAGAGGTTCAAATGAATCAGCAGGGCACGCCCACAGACGCGGGCAATTTCATCTCCACGAAGGAAGCGTCCAGGCTCCTTCGTAAGCACCCTAAGACCCTCGACCGTTGGCGGCAGGAGGGTCGCGGCCCTCGGTGGTATCAACCGGAGGGGCCGCCGCGCGGCCGCGTCCTCTACCTCGAACACGAGGTCATCGCGTACGCCCTCGGGCAAGGCGGTGCAGCGTGAGGTGCCTCAGCATCAAGGAGTTCGCTGACCGCTGCGGCGTCTCGGTGCGGACGATGGAGCGTGAGAAGGCGGACGGGAACCTACCGCCGTGGCGGCGAATCCGTGGCCGTGATGTCTGGCTCGACTCCGACGTTGACGCCTACATCAGCGCGTTGCCGCGTTTTGACGCGCAGGCGGTGTCGAAGTGAGCGAGCTCAAGCCCGACTACAACGCCTCCAAGGACTTCCTCAACAAATGGTTGCTCGGAGGTGCCTGGGTCCTCGTCGCGATCGACCCCAACAAGAAGGGCCTGGAGGGCGACACCTTCGGAGACCAGGACCCGAAGGCCCTCGACCGCTGGCTGGAGGAGCAGGGGACGAAGCTCAAGCGCAACCTGTACTTCACCGTCAACCCCTGCGTCCGAGCGCTGAAGACGAAGCCGAGCCGCGAGCACATCGCGGCGCTGTCCTGGCTTCACGTTGACCTCGACCCCAGGGCGGGCGAGGACATCGACGAGGAGCGCAAGCGGATCCTGAAGCTGCTCAAGGACCCGACCTCCTTGGGCGTGCCCAAACCCACGGCCATCGTCTTCTCGGGCGGTGGCTACCAGGCGTTCTGGAGGCTCAAGGTCCCCCACCTCCTCGACGGAACGGCGGAGACCTTCGAGGACGCGAAGCGTTGGAACAAGCAACTTGAGCTGACCCTCGGCGGCGACAATTGCCACAACGTGGACCGGATCATGCGCCTCCCCGGGAGCGTGAACCGCCCCGACCGACGGAAGCGCGAGAAGGGCCGGGTGGAAGCCCTCGCCGAGGTGATCGAGTTCAACGACACCAAGCACGACCTCTCCGACTTCACGAAGGCCCCGGAGGTCGCGTCCTCCTCGGCCACCGGCTTCGCTCTCGAGCCAGGATCAGAAACCAGCGACGATCTCGGGAAGCTCCCGCGCGAGGTCATCGGCCTGACCCGTGTCGCTATCGCGCAGGGGTGTGACCCCGAGGAGCCCTGGCGTTGGGCGGGAGAGCATACCGGGCGCTATGTAGAGGGCTTCGGCATCGCCCGGGGCGACGCCTGGCTGGGGAACAGATCCGATGCAGTTTGGCATGTGGTCTGTGCGCTCGTCCGTGCAGACGTGGGCGACCCGACCATCCGGGGCTTCCTCCTCGATCCCGCGTGGGGCATCAGCTCCCATGTGCTCGATCAGTCTGACCCCGAGGACTACGCCGACCGCCAGATTGAGAAGGCGCGGGGGGCGGAGGGCCGCCTGGTCGCCCGGCCGACGATCTACACCAACCTCGGCGAGGTCGCCGAGGTCGTGGACCAGGCCACTGACGCGCTTGTGGGTGCGGGCGTTCGTATCTACCAGCGCGGGACCGAATTGGTGCGGCTCGTCAAGCACGGCGCGGTGTTCGGCGAGGACGACGAGCTGCGGCGCGCGGCCGAGTCCCTCGTGATCTACCCGGCTTCGGCAATGTGGCTCGTGGACCAGATGTCGAGGGCCGGGAAGTGGCGTAAGAAGCAAGAGAAACACGACGGGCCCTCCGACCCACAGCCCAAGCACGGCTTGCTCCTACTTGCGCGTGCCGGGTCATGGCCGTTTCCCCCGTTGCGTGGGATCGTTACGGCACCGACGCTGCGAGCCGACGGCTCAGTACTTCAGGTGCCGGGCTACGACGCCGCCTCGGGCCTGATCTTCGCGCCGGGTGGGACCTCGTTCCCTCCGGTGCCGGAGCGACCCACCCGTGAGGACGCCGTGGCCGCGTTGGCGATGTTCGACGACCTGCTCGTGGGCTTCCCGTTCGAGGACGCCGACGCCCGCTCGGTCGTGCTGTCGGCCGTCCTGTCCGGCCTCGTGCGGGCCTCGCTCGGCGCGATACCGCTGCACGCCTTCGACGCGCCGACGGCCGGGACGGGCAAGACCCTCCTGGCAGAGACCGTTGCCATCATCGTGACCGGCAACGAGCCCGCATCGTTCTCCCAGGGCAAGGAGGAGGGCGAGGACGAGAAGCGGATCGGCGCGGCCCTGCGCGCCGGGGATGCATGCTTCCTTATCGACAACTGCGAGCGCGCGGTCGGCGGCGACACGCTCTGCTCGGTCATCTCCCAGCGGCAGGTGTCCATTCGGATCCTAGGCCGGTCGGAGAAGGTCGAGCTGCCGTGCGACGTTCTCGTGATGGCGACCGGGAACGGGCTCCAGATGCACGGCGACATGGCGCGGCGGACCGTGAAGTGCCTGCTGGACTCGAAGATCGAGCGGCCCGAGCGCCGCGCGTTCGGATTCGACCCCAGGGACCTCGCCCGCGAGCGACGTGCTGAACTCGTCGTCGCGGCGCTGACCGTGATGCGGGCGCGCGTGCTCGCCGAGGGCGCGGCAGCCCCGTCGCCGGTCGGCTCGTTTGAGCGGTGGAACCAGCGGGTGCGTGCCGCGCTCCTGTGGGCCGAGGCCGGTGATCCGGCCGCGACGATGGCGAAGCTCGTCGAGGAGAACGAGGGCGGCAGCGAGCTGGGGTCGATACTCGTCCGCTGGACAGAGGCGTTCGGCGACAACGAGCTGCACGCGGCCGACCTCAAGGACGACGAGGAGCTGATGGGGTTGCTCATCGAGGCGACCCGTCGGCCCGCGTGGAGCACGAAGAGCGTCGGGTGGTTCCTCCGCCGCAATCGGCGGAAGATCGTCGGCGGGCTGACGCTCCAGCAGATCGGCGACGACAAGCACGGTGCGATCTGGCGCGTATCCCGGACCGACGGCCGGAGCCCGGACCACGAAGGCGAGGTGCCCATGAAGGACGAAGCTGCCCGCGAATTGTTCGAGTAGGGACATGGTTCGAGGGACGGGCGAGCCCGGTGCGACGTGACGTTCGTGCCGGGCTCGCTTCGCGTCGGCGGAGCCCAACCCAACGGAATGTGTCGCGAATGGAGGTGGCGGAGGGTTTCTGGGTTTCGGAGGGTATCTACCCACTCGAAGACGATTCGTTTTGATTCCGAAGGAGAGCGGGTCGGCGGTCGGGCTCGCCGTTTCGAGCGGGTGCAGAGAACCCCTCCGAAACCCGGAAACCCTCCCGCAGGTCACGTTGGAGGGATCGGCGACCGCCTCCCCTGCCAGTGGGCCTGAAGGCCGCGACACCACCGCCGACCGGCCGGAAGCCACCGCAGCACACAGGGGGTGTCCCTCGTCCCTCTCCCGTGTTCTTGGGCTCGACTCCACCCGTGGGCCACGCGCTCGACGACGCGCGCAGAGGCGGCGGGGGAGAGCGCCTCGGAGCACGTGGACTTTCTTCCACGGCCCCTCTTTCCGATCGCGTGGAAGCGACCGATTCGGAGAGCGTGGCCCGACTAGACGACAGCCTGAAGAGGGGACATCGCGAACCCCTAACAGAGAAGCGCAAGACCGCGTTCCTCGAAGCGCTGCGCATCTACGGCGTTGCCGCCCGCGCCGCGCGCGAGGCGAGCCCGAACGCGAAGGGCACGAGCGTCATCTCGACGTTCAAGGACGAGCGTAACCGCAACGCCTCCTTCCGCAACGCGTGGGATGAGGCGCTCGAAGCGCACGCGGGAGACCTCGTTGTCGAGCTGTACCGCCGCGCGATGACGGGTGACCAAGTCCCGATCCAAAACGCGAAGGGCGAGGTCATCGCTTGGCGCTCGATCCGTTCGGACAAGCTCCTCCTCGAAGCCGTCCGGGCCCACGCGCCCGCGTTCACTCCGCGCACTCAGACCGAGGTGACGGCGAAGGTCCGCAACGAGTCGATGGGCCTCGACCAGCTGTCGCCCGAGAACCAGGACAAGCTACGCGAGATCCTGGAGTCCGAGCAGGCCCGACGCCTCGGCGAGCCTTCCGCGAGCCTTCCTCTCACAGACGAGCGCTCCAAGTGATTGCAGCGCACGACACCACGAACAGCGATACCCGGCCCACAGAGCGCCGGATCGTAGAAGACGCGCTCTTCACCCGAGGGTTCCTTAGTCGGGCTGACCTCGGAGCGGGGCGTTGGATCCGACCGGCTTGGTCAGGATCTCCTCGGAAGTCCAGTGTCGACGGGACCGCCCGGCGCTGGGCTTCCACCTCACACCCCGAGACCCCACACCTCGGGGGGTGGCTGCGCGCTTCGGGGCTGCCGTCGTGATGCATGCGCGACGGTAGCCCCATCTCCTCCGACAACCCGCCCGACAACAACGAGCCTGACACCATGACCGACACCAAGACTTCCTCGCGCACCGATGAACTGCGCGCCGCCCTCTCACAAGCCGAGGCCGACCTCGCCGACGCGCGTGAGCGCCTGGGCATTGCCGTCGCCGACGCGGACGACTCTGCCACTTCGGTGGCACGCACTGAATCCGAGCGCCTGGAGCGCCTCGTTGGAGAGCTGCGGAGTGCCCTTCCTATCGCCGAGTGCCGCGACCGCGAAGCACGCAATGCCGAGGCCCAGCGGCAGCAACGAGCGCGGGAGAAGGCCCAGAACAAAGCACGCAAGGCTCGCATCGCCCAGGCTCGCCGCGTAGACAAGCTGATGTCGGAACTCGGCCGCGAGTACGACAAGCTCCTCTCACTGGAAACGGGCGGCACCGGAGCCGACACGGGTCGGGTCGCCCGCCGCACGCGGTACTCCGCGCGTGGCGCGCTTGCACACTTCGCGGGGTCGCTATCCCGCGTGCTGGAAGTGCCGGTCATCCCGAAGATGCACCGCAAGCCGCTTGCGGATTCCGAGTCGGTTCTTATCCGCGAGTTCGACGAGTGAACCTCCTCGCCGATGCCGCCATGGTCGCGCGAGGCGAACGTCCTCCGAGTGCCTCCGCTGCTGCGTACCGCTCCGTTGCCCTCGCCTGGGCAGAGACCTGCGCGGATACAGACGAGTCACCGACGGTGGCCCTCGCGCGCCTCGTAGCCAGCGGATCGCCCGTCGTCGGCGACCTCTACCGCGCCGCTGCAATTGCCCACGCGCTCGACGCGCTCGACCTGACCGAGCTTGTCCCAAGAGACGCACCGCAGGCCAGCAACCGACTCGCCGCTTGGGTGGGCCTGCTCGACCTCGCTGCGCCGCACCGCGCCCCCGATGAATCACTCAGTGCAACGGTCCGCCGACTCCTCGGCGAGAACGTCGCCGTGCGCGCCCTCTTCGTCCTCATTCTCCAGGAACCTGACCAATGAACCGACCCGATGTGACTCAGTGGACGTTCAACGTCCTTTCCACCTTCCGCCTAGGCGGTCGTACCTATCAACCCGGCAGCGTGCTCAACCGCCGTCGCTTGGCAATCGGCCCGCGAGCGATCGAACGCCTCATCGCCGAAGGCAAGATCGAGGTGGCCTCGTGAACGACAACGATCTGTCCCGGATCCTGTCCGATGCCGAGCGTGTCGCCAAGTCTGGCACCTCGCCACGCCACACGCGCGACGCCGCAGAGCAGGCCATGCTCTCGCTGGCGAAGCGTGAGGCTCGCGACGGCGAAGGCACGGCCGCAGCGTTCGCACGCCTGTGTGAGTCCGACGCGCGCATGCAGAAGCTGTACGATCTCGGGCAGGCCGCCGACATGACCGAGGAGCGCGAGGCGCTGACGAAGGGCGTAAGCCGAGATGAGCGCTTCGACCGGCTCCTCGTCTCGATGGCGAAGATGCGCCGGACGCCGGGCGAGACGATTGAGGCCGCCGCCGCGCGCCTCCTTGAGACGGATCCCGTCGTGCGGGACGCCTACGCCGCCGTACACGGGGGGTGACCCGTGGCACGCAACCTGATCTCCAAGCTCGGTCCCGAGACGCACCGTGTGCTCGCGGCAGCTCTCGTGCACGAGCGCGCATTCGGCAATCCGATGAGCGAGTCGGTGCTTCGCCGTCTCTGTGAGGCGGAAGGGGCGAGCCTCGGCGCTTGCCTCGCGGTCATTCTCGGGCATGGGCTCGATCGGGGCACGGGAAAGCCAGTCCCACTGGACGGTCCCTGGTCCTCGCTCAGCGTCCCCGACGACGAGACCGAGGCCGCACTCGACTGGCGCGAGAAGATCGACCCGAGTTGACGGCGACCTTCCCGAGCGGAAGGTCACGTCCCCTGGCCCGTCATGGCGCGGCCCAACTCCGCTGTGGTCCACGGCCGTGAGTCGGTAGGCGCTCGTCCGCAGCACACATGATCGCACAACTCTCCCCACGCCAGCACGCGGCTCGCGAGCAGTGGCAGCCCGGCTCGACATCCCGCGCTCGTCTGCTCGCTGGGCAGATCCTTGCCGCAGAGCGCCGCCGGGTCCGGCAGCTCGTCGAGGACAACCTCGGCCTCCTCCCGGGCCTCGCGCATCAGATCGGCCAGCAGTTCCCCGACCTGGACCGCGCCGACCTCGCGCAGGCCGCATACCCCGGGCTCGTCCGCGCCGCCGAGACGTACGACCCGACGCGCGGGGCCGCGTTCTCCACGTGGTTCTTCTGGAAGGGACGGGACGCGATCCAGCGCGAGCTTCCCGCGCTCCTCGCCGACGCCGGGATCCGCGTCCCACGGCGCGCGCCGCGCCCGTCGGTGTCGTCCCTCGACGCGCCCGACGACAACGGCCACGAGCGCGCCAGCCGACTCGCCAGCGACGGATCCACCTGCCCCGCTGAGGCCGCCCAGCTCGCGGAGAACCGCGATCACGTCCGCGACGCCCTGGGCCGACTGCGGTTCCCGAGGGACGCGCGCGTGGTCGCGCTCAGGTTTGGGCTCGACGGCGAGCCGCCGATGACCCTGCGGGAGATCGGCGAGGTGCTGGGCGTCGGGGTCGAGCGCGTGCAGCAGCTTGAGACCAGGGCGCTGGCCGAGCTGCGCGACCTGCTCGGCTGACCACCTTTCTGCCGGAAACTTCCGCTCCGACTCCGGCCGTCAGGCGCCCGCACATGCTCCGCCAGTCGCCGACACGGCCGGGCGCGGCCCACTCGGTGCGCCTTGCCGATCGCCGAGGATGACCGACCATTTCACGGGTCGGGCAAGCGCCGGGCCTGCGCAAGCCCGGCGCGGAAGCAAGCCCGGGAGACCTCCACAAAAAGGAGTTCACTATGCCCACCTCAGTTTCTTGGGACCCGGCGACCCCGGTGTCCTTTCCCGAGTCCGACTACTCGACCGTCAGGGTCGAGTTCACCCATCAGGCTGGAGTTCAGTTCGGCACAGCTACGATGCGCTCTCCCGGCGAGCCCAACTTCGACACGAGACTGTGCGAGCCGGACACGGTGGCTACCGGCCACTTCATCCAGGCCAACACGGCCCTGGACTGGGGATGGTTCCGGGTCTCGAAGCGCGACTACGAGATGGTCCTTGCGCGCTGCAAGGCCGAGCCCGCGAGTCAGCTCTACGTCACCTACCTGGGCGAGGCCCGTGCGAGCGTCGTGTTCCGGCCTGCCGACTTCGACGACAGCGCCTACAAGTCCTCTGTCGTGGTCGAGCCGATGGATGACGAGACGGCGATCTGGCTCCGCGTGCTCGAGCACAGGGAGGTCAGCGCAGCATGAAGAACCCGATTCTAGGCGCACTCGACCAGCTCCTCGTGCAGCCCCGCCCGAACGGGGAGCAGGACCACTACCTCTGGGGCTTCGACGACGACTACGACTCCTGGGTGTGGATCACGCCGGAGACGTACAGGCGGATCCTGCACTTCCTCCTGCACGGCACCGAGAACCACCTCGAAGGCATCGAGGGCTTCATGGCCAGCGACGGCGACGACGACTACGACGGGATTCCCTTCGGCGCTCGCGTCTCGGTGGTCATCGACTTCGAGGACCGCACCTTGGACGATTCGGGGTGTGTGTTCGTCATCGCCCCTGCGGGCGACGAGCGGCCCGCCGTCGCCTGACCTCGACTTCCTCGCATCCTGATCCGGCCCACTGGCCTGGAGTTCACGAGCCTCGGCGCCGCCATCGCGCGGGGTCGAGGCTCTCTTGCTTTCAGGAGCCACCTCCGCGCGTCCCTGCCGCGCTCGCCGCCGGACCTGGCCTCGGGGGGGACCCCCGGCCGCTCGGCGCGCAGAGCGGCCACCGAGCGTGGCCTCCGCAGGCGCTCGCTCGCGGGCTTCGATGTCGCAATCGGAGCGGAGTCCCGGTCGGCCGCCGCGCGCAGCACGCGGGCTCTCAGGGGCCCCTGCGGACGACCCCCTACCGCGCCGCCCGTGGGCCTCCACGCGATCCAGCCCGCCGCCAGCACCGACCTGGGCTGCGGACCTCCCGGCGGGGAAGGTCGCCCAGAATCCGCTCGCCTCGATGTTCGGCACTTGTTAGGGTTTGCCTCCAACCTCGAACCCGGTAGGAACCAACATGACCAAGACCCCGAAGAACCACGGCAAGACCTGGACCCCCTCCGACAACGCCCAGCTCCGAAAGCTCGTGAAGGAGAACACGCCGACCCGCGTGATCGGCCTCAAGCTCGGGCGGACCGAGGCGTCGGTCTACGGACACGCGAGCCAGCAGGACCTCTCGCTCAAGCCGACGAACCAGAGTCCCTACAACCGGCGCAAGAAGTAGCCGTCAGGCCCCGGACTCGTCCTCCGCACCTTCCTCTGCCTCCACGAATTCCGCGAGCCGCTTGCTGATCGGGCCACTCTTCTCGACGTGATGAACGTAGTACTCAAAGGCGTCGAACGCGGCCTGTTGCTTGAGCGGATCCCAGAGGTCCACCAGGCTGTGGAGCCGGTCAAGGTCGAGGACTCGCACGCCCTCTCCTTCCAGGAACTCGCGGGCCTCGTCAGTGAACGACAGCGCAGCGATGGTGGCGAGGGCGCGCCTGCCAGAAGCCTCGCCAATGAAGGTCCCGAGCCCCTCGGCTCCACGGAGGTCGAGTTCGTAGGACTTCACCTCGGCGGTGATGACGAGGCGCTCGCCCTGCCACCCGTCGATGTCCCCGACGCGCTGGAGCCGCTTGCTGCCCGCCCCGACCTTTGCGACTTCGAGGAAGAGGTGCGGCGCATCAGCCCTGATGTAGGCGAACACCATGCCTTGGAAGACCGCCCCGGGCTTCTCGCCCGTGCACGACGGCTCGAAGTCCTCAAGCAGTCGAGCGAAGGGGCGCGCGAGGGGCTTCAAGCTGGAGGGGTCCACCTCGTGCGAGGGGAGCACTTCCAAAACGAACTGGAGGACCCCCTCCTCGACGGCCCTGATCTCTGCCTCGTCGTACTGGAGGATGGAGTCGAACCACTCGGGGTAGTTCACCCACGCCTGGGTCGCGTGTCCCGGGGCGTTAGGGAAGTCGAACCGCTTGTGCTCGACGCGAATCAGGCGCTGGACCTTGTTGAACGAGGGCCGCAGGCTGAGCGTCCTGTCGCCCCACTCGACGATCAGGGTGTTCGCCGTCCCCCCCGCGCCCGTCTTCTCCCTCCTCGGGTGGGCCGCAAGGAACTCCTCGAACGACGTGAACTTCCCGAGCGCGTCCAGCTTTCGGTAGAAGTCGATGATGGCCAACACCAGTCCGACGGCGAACTTGCGCCGCTTGAACTGCACCTTGACCTGATCAACCAACTCTTCGGGTGTCACCAGTGAACCCGGGGAGGAGTCATCTTCGGGGAGCGCGCGTGCATGGCCCAGCAAGGTACGGAGCGGAGCGCCGGATTGCCATGCCGACCTTGATGCTCCCACGCCGCTTGCGCAGACTCGCCGGAGCCCCCTCATCGACCGCCCACGACCCCATGCCGCAAGAGCTCAGACCATCACCACCCCAATGAGCGGACCGACCTACATCGACCTGTTCTGCGGTGCCGGGGGGCTGTCCACTGGGCTCGGCCGCGCCGGTTGGAGATGCAACCTCGCAACCGATTGGTGGTCCGACGCCATCCGCACCCTCGTACACAACGACTCGTCGGCCAGGGTGTGGGATGGAGACATCCACAGCCTGCGGGGGAGGAAGCTCAAGGAGCTTGTCCCGGAACCGCCCGAGTGGGTCGTTGGCGGTCCTCCGTGCCAGGGCTTCTCAACCGTTGGCAAGCGGGCGAGGGAAGACGAGCGCAACGGGCTCGTTCGCGAATTCTTCCGCATCGTCAAGGCACTCAAGCCGCGCGGGTTCCTCATCGAGAACGTGCTCGGACTCAAGGACATGCGCTTCGGTGAGAGCGTCGTCGAGCTGTTCGAGAGCATCGGCTACACGGTGGCGATGCACGTGCTGACATCGGCCGAGCACGGAGTCCCGCAGCTTCGCAGGCGGGTGATCTTTGTCGGCGACATTGACGGGCGCTGGTTCATGGGCCCCAAGGGGACTCGGACGCCTGAGAGGTACGTGACCGTGAACGACGCGATCGGCGACCTCCCCCCGTTGGGCCCCGGCGAGTCGGCAGAGAGCTACTCGCAGGCGGCTCAAACTCCCTTCCAACGCGCAATGCGGCGGGGCAGCAAGGGACTTCAAGGTCATGCGGTGAGCGCTCACCCGCCGGGGCTGGTGAAGGCGATCTCGTTCATCCCGGACGGCGGCAACCGGCGCTCGATCCCGAGTCGATACCAGCCAAAGAGCGGATTCCACAATTCCTACTCGCGCCTGTCGAGCAAGGAGCCCGCTGTCGCTGTGACGCAGAACATGGGAAAGCCATCCGGGACTCGCTGCATTCATCCATTTCAGCACCGAGGCTTGACGGCTCGTGAGGGAGCCCGGCTCCAGAGCTTCCCGGACTCGTACCACTTCTTGGGCGGTGTCACTTCGCAGCGTCTCCAGGTCGCGAATGCTGTCCCGCCGCTGCTCGGCGAGGCGATCGGCAAGGCATTGGGCGACAGCAGCCGATGGCAGGAATCGGCTCCCGCCCAAGTCACCGGCTGTGGGACCGAGGGCTCGGACAAGTATGAGCTGCCGCCCTCCCGCCGCGTGGAGTTCAAGCTCTAGCACCGGAACTACCGACCGCCTCCCGGCCAGTGGCTGCGCTCTGGGCATCTTCCACACCTCCACCACGCCGAGGGGGCCGCGCGACCTTTCGAGCGGGAAGGTCGTCCAGCCTTGAACAACCCGACGCGATCCCCTGAGCTGGACGGGTCATGGCCAAGAAGAGGAAGCGCTCGGTCGGGTCGGTCAAGGCCGAGTTGATCACGAAGTCCCGTGAGGCTGCCCTCTCGGCGATCCGGACCTTCAATGACCCCCAGGTCCAGTTCAAGTCGGAGACGTACATCGTCCTCATGGTCATTGCGTGGACGTACCTGCTCCACGCCTACTTCCGCTCGAAGGGGATCGAGTACCGCTACTGCGAGCAAGGGGCGAAGCGCCGCCGGTTCGACAGGACGAAGCACGGAGCCTACAAGTACTGGGAGCTGGAGCGCTGCCTGAACGACAAGCAGTCGCCGATCGACAAGGGCACTGCGAACAACCTCCGCTTCCTCATCGGCCTGCGGCATGAGATCGAGCACCAGATGACTCCCTCGCTGGATGCTTGGCTAAGCGGTCGATATCAGGCGTGCGCGATGAACTACAACCGCTACGTCAAGGAGCTGTTCGGCGCGAGGCACGGCCTCGACAAGCTCATGACGTTCAGCATCCAGTTCGTGGAGCTGGCCGAGGAGCAGCTCGCAGGGAAGCGCCCCGAGGCGACAATCCCGCAACGCCTGCGGGCGTACATTATCGAGTTCGACGGCGAGCTGACGCACGACGAGTACAACGACGAGCGCTTCTCCTACCGGCTGTTGTTCAAGAAGAAGCTCGTCAACCGACCCGGCCAGGCGGACAAGGTCGTGGAATTCATCGACCCGAACTCAGAGGCCGCCAAGGCGATCGACAAGGAGTACTGGGTCAAGAAGGATGTCGAGCGCAAGAAGTTCAGGGCGAAGGACGTTGTCGCCGCCGCTCGCAAGGCGGGCTTCAAGAAGCTCAGCGTCTTCGGCAGTCACGTTGACATGTGGAAGGCGGAGGACGCGAAGAACCCGGGCAAGGGGTACGGCGTCGATGTCCAGGGGACGTGGTACTGGTACCAGTCGTGGATCGACCGCGTGCTGGAGCTTTGTGCAGCGGCCGGGGACAAGTACCGTGGCTGACCTGCCGCCCCGGTCAGTCCCGCAGCGCCCGGAGGAGTCGGCGCTCCTCCGGGGTGATGATGTAGGGGTTGGGCTCCGACGCGCTCCTCGTTGCCGCCGGAGCGCTCCGCGCCGGACCCTGGGCTCGCGGCCCAAGGCATGCAGAACATGCGAGGGCGAGCAGGAGGATGGCGAGGCGCATCACGGGAGCAGCCCCTCGAAGTAGCGGGCCTCGGCGAGCACCCGGATCGCGTCGCCAGTGCGCCCGGCCGCGTGGAGGTGGAGGGCGTCCTCGTGGCGAGCGCGGGGAGAAGTGAGCGAGTGCGAGTTGAAGGCGATCGGCGTTGGTCATGAGGGCCGAAGCAAAAGACCGTTGTGAGGCCGAACGCACGCGCTGAGAGAACGCGCGCGAACTCCACACGGAACGTGGTCGGCGGAATCGAGCCAGTCGCGGTTGGGCGAGCGGCGGTACGGTTCGGCATGGAGAACTGCTGCACTCTCTGCACCCTGGGCGACCCGCCCGGCTGCAACGCCTGCCGCGCCGAGGAGCCCGAGGGAGAGCCCGCGCCCTCGATCGTGTACCGCATCCGGCACGTCCCGACGGGTCGGGTCTACGTGGGGAAGCACCGCATCGACGGCGACCCGTTCGAGGACGACGGCTATCGAGGCAGCGGCCTCCACCTCGCACGTGCGATCGACTCCTACGGCTGGGGCGAGTTCGATAAGGTCGTGTTGGCGGTGTGCCCAACCGAGGAGGGTGCCCTCCTGCTCGAAGGGGGTCTTGTGGGGCCCGAGCAGGTCGCGTCGGACCGCTACTTCAATCTGTGCGTCGGAGGTCTCGGGGTCGCTGGGCTCACCGAGGAGTCGAAGGCAAGGATCCGCGCTGCGAACGCCGCTCGGGAGCTGGATCCCGAGTTCAAGGCGCGGCACGCCGAGGCGACCGGCCTCGCGGCCCAGCGTGCGTGGGCGCGACTCACGCCCGAGGAGCGAGAGCGTTGGGTCACCAATATCACGGCACCGCGCCGGACTCCCGAGGGGCGCGCGTTGATCGGCGACCTGTCGCGCGCGGTCTGGGACTCCTACACGCCCGAGGAGCGGGCCTTGCGCGCGTCGAAGTCCGTCGAAGGAAACCGGACCGACGCCGCACGGGACAAGAACCGGCGCACTCAGTTGCAGCGCTACGGGGACCCGGCGGAGGGGGCGAAGACGAGCGCAGCGGTGCGCGAGTTCTGGGACTCGCTCTCGGACGAGGAGCGTGCTGCCCGAACGGCTGCTGCGGTCGAGCGCCTCCACGCGCCCGAGGTCGTCGCAAAGCGCCGCGAGGCCCAGAGGAGGGCGTGGTCCCTGCTGTCGCAGGGGGAGCGCCAGCGACGCAGTGAAGCACTGGCGGAGGGCCAGCGTCGCCGGAGGGCCGAGGATCCCGCGAGGTACGAGGTGCGAGACGCGGCGATCAGCGAGCGGCAGAAGTCCTACTGGGCGTCCATGACACCCGACGAGCGGTCCGCCGAGGTGAAGCGGCGGAAGGCCGTCGCGCGCGAGAGGAAGCGCCGCGAGCGCGACGGCTGACACCCTCTTGGGCCGCGCGCCGCCTCCCGAGTGAACGTGCGGGAGACGGCAGGAGAGACCGCCTACGCCGCATCCTCCTCGCCAGCGTCATCCGACTCGACCCCGGCCTTGCCCAAGAGGAAGCGCGCCACGGCCTCGGTGGCCTCCCTGAGTGCTTCGATCGAAGGTCGAACATATCCAACCGTCACGTCGCCGCTCGACGGGAGCGAGTGGTTGCAAAGTGCCTTCGTGTGAATCATCTGCACGCCCGCCTCCGTCGAGGCGGTGATCCAGAGGTCGCGCAGCCGGTGGGGCGAGTACGAGAACGCCTCGCGCAGGTCATCCTCCTCCGCGTTCTTCACGAAGGTGACCTTGCCGTCCCGCCCGACCGTCGGGAAGACCCACGGGCCCGCGAGCGCGAGCTTGGGGTTGTCCGCGAGCCGCCGCCGGATGATCGCAAGCACCGCCTCGGGCAGCGGGATGGTAAACCGACGCCGCTTGCCGCCCTTGGGGGCTGGACGACGAATGCACCCGGGCGGGATCACCACGTCCCCGAACGCCATCGGCTCGGTGCCGAGGTTGACCTCCTCGAAGCGGATCGAGCGGCAGTCGAGACTCCTCAACCCCGTGAGTGCCAGGGTCCACACCAAGTCGCGCCGCACCGGGTTCTTGAGCTCACGGACCGCTGCCCAGAACGCAGGCAGGTCGGCGTACCGAAGCGGCGACCGCTTGCGCTCCTCGGGGTTGAACTCGACGGCGATGACGGGGTTGGCGGGCAGGTCCTCGTAGATCCGCGTCGCAGTGTTGTAGACGGCGCGCAGGAGCCGGAGCGCTCGGTTGCCAGCGTACTTGCCGCGCTCCTCGGAGAACCGCGCGTGCAGCTCCAGGCAGTCGAGGCGTGAGATGGACCGCAGCTCGCGGTCGAGCCAGCCCGCGCCGCCCCTGGCCCGCCCGAAGTAGCGCACGGCGTCGGCGCGCGTGTCGTGAATCGAGCGCGGTTGATCGCCGCGCGTCAGCATCCGCGCAACGTGGTGTTCGACGGCCTTGCTGAGCGTCACTGCCTGGGCGTCGCGGGCACGCCGCTCGGCGGCTGGGTCCTCGCCCTTCTTCCACGCCCGGAGGATCTCCTCAGCCTCCTCGCGTGCCCTCTCGACGCCGTATGGCGAAGGGAAGCGCCCGATGGATACGCGCTTCGTCTTCCCCTGCACGTCGCGCATCGCGAAGAAGGTGCGGGTGGGCGGCTCGCCGTTGGGCCGGGCGCGGCCGACCCGGATCCCGAAGCCCTTGGTCACCGTGTCGAAGAACATCACGTCCTTCGCCTTGCCATCCGCCGGGGGCGGCACAGCGAGTCGGGCGATCGAGCTGGTGGAGAACTTGAACTTGCGCTTGCTACTCATGTCGAAACGTACCTCTGCCTCATCGGCGCGGCGGTAGGTTCTCCTTGAGCGCGGTAGGTAGTCGGCGGCTTTCGGCGGCGGGGATCGGCGGTTCGGGGCGGTGATCGGCGGAGCCGGAAACTACCCACGAGGCCCTTCCGTGCCGTTTCGTCGGCGATCGGCGGTGAGAGTCGGTCGGAGGCGGAGCCGGATGCCCTAACGCGGCGGGAGACCTTCGAAGTGTCGCAGCAGGACGACTTCGCGCAGCTGCGGCTCGAGCGCTTGCACCGCGTCGACGACGCGCTGGAGTAGCTCTCCACGCGCGACGAGGTCGAGCGTGTCGCCGGTGCGCTCAGCCCGCGCCACGGCGAGCTCACGAACTCTGCGGCGACCGCTGCTGCGCAGGCGCTTGTGTACCACGCTGCGCAGGACTTGGCGCAGCCAGGCACCCGGTCGCTCGAGTCGGTCCGGAGCTCGCTCGAGAGCCAGCGCATAGGTCTCCTGTAGCGCGTCCTCCGCGTCTTCCGCGTCGTGCACCAGGGCCCGCGCGAGGCGGCGCAGGCCGCCGGCGTGGGCGAGGAGCAGATCACTCTGCGGCAGGGCACTCTGTCGAAAGGCGGTCATCAGTCAGATTCCAGTCTCGCCCGAGCAGGACCCCACGGGCACCGAATTCGACCTCGCGAAGCCGGGATTCTCGCGCTGCGACCCTCCGTTCCGGCCTCGGAGCACCGTTAGGGCGCACACGCGGGGGGCGCCGAGCTCAGCTCACAGGCTTGCGAGTGCGAGCTTCACGCGGAATTCGGGCCCGCGCTGGTCGGCCTCGTGGGGCAGTCGCTAACCTCTTGCGCCTCATGAACGCGATCCCGCAACGCAAGATCACCGTCGTCGGTGCCGGCTTCGTCGGCTCGACCTGTGCCCAGCTCGCCGCTTCGAAGGAACTCGCCCGCGAAGTGGTGTTGATCGACATCCTCGAGGGCCGGCCGCAGGGCATCGCGCTCGACCTGAACCAGATGGCCGCGGTCGAAGGCACCGGGGCCCGCGTGATCGGCACGAACGATCCCGCCGACACCTGGGGCTCGGACGTCTTCATCGTGACGGCCGGCCGGCCGCGCACGCCGGGCATGAGCCGCTCGGACCTGCTCGAGGTCAACGGGCGCGTGATCTCGGCCGTCGCCGAATACATCCGCGCCGGCTCGCCGGACGCGACCGTGATCGTGGTGACGAACCCGCTCGACATCATGGTCACCTTGATGCGCGCGAAGCTCGGCTTCCCCGCGAAGCGTGTGGTCGGCATGGCCGGCGTGCTCGACTCGGCGCGCTTCTGTTGGTTCATCGCGGAAGAGACCGGCGCCAGCGTGCAAGACGTCAACGCCATGGTGCTCGGCGCACACGGCGACTCGATGGTGCCGATGCCGCAGTACTGCACCGTCAACGGCGTGTCCGTTCTCGACCTCGTGCCGGCTGCGAAGGTCGATGCGATGGCCGATCGCACGCGCGGTGGCGGCGGCGAGATCGTCAAGCTGCTCAAGACCGGCAGCGCGTGGTACGCGCCCGCGGCGGGCGCCGTTGCGATGGCCGCCTCGATCCTGAACGACCAACGACGACTGCTCCCGTGCGCCTGCTTGCTGAACGGCGAGTTCGGCTTCGAGGGCCTCTACATGGGCGTCCCGGCCGTGCTCGGCTCGAACGGTGTCGAGCGCATCGTCGAGCTGCCGCTCTCCGCCGAGTCGCGCGCGCAGATGCAGAAGACCGCCGGCGCGATCCAAGCCGACGTCGACGCCCTGCGCGACATGGGCCTGCTCTAACGAGCCGCTCCGCGCACCATCCGTACACTCACTCACACGTGCGCCGATCCGCGGCGCGAACCCCTCCGCGCCGCACGGCGCGCCTTTCGCCAGACTGCTATGAGTACCCGCACCGAACGCGATTCGATGGGACCGATCGAGGTTCCGAACGAAGCCATGTATGGCGCGCAGACACAACGCTCGCGCCAGAACTTCAAGATTGGCGGACAGCGCTTCACGCGTCCGATGATCCGCGCGCTGGGCATCGTCAAGAAGTGCGCCGCGCAGGCCAACATCGAACTCGGCGAGCTCGACATGCTTGAATCCGAACAGCAGAACGCACTGCTGACGGCGGCCGACGAAGTCATCAGCGGGCAGTGGGATGATCACTTCCCGCTGGTCGTCTGGCAGACCGGCTCGGGCACGCAGTCGAACATGAACACCAACGAGGTGATCTCGAACCGCGCGATTCAGATCCTCGGTGGCGAGCTCGGCTCGAAGAAGCCGGTGCACCCGAACGACCACGTCAACCGCGCTCAGTCGTCGAACGATTCCTTCCCGGCTGCGATGCACGTCGCGGCGGCGGAAGAGACGGTGAATCGACTGCTGCCGGCGCTGCAGGGGCTCGAGAACGCCTTCAAGGAGAAGGCGGACGCTTGGGGCAGCGTGGTCAAGATCGGCCGCACGCACCTGCAAGACGCGACGCCGCTGACGGTCGGTCAAGAGTTCTCGGGCTACGTCCAACATCTCGCTGACGCGCGCCGCAACATCAAGTCGGCGCTGCCCAGCGTCTTCGAGCTCGCGCTCGGCGGAACCGCCGTCGGAACGGGGCTGAACACGCACCCCGACTATGCCGAGTTGTCCGCGAAGAAGATCGCCGAACAGACCGGCCTCGCCTTCATCACCGCGCCGAACAAGTTCTCCGGACTCGCCGGACACGACGCGTTGATCTTCCTGCACGGCACCTACAAGGTCGCCGCGGCAGCGCTGATGAAGATCGCCAATGACATCCGCTGGTTGGGTTCCGGCCCGCGCTGTGGACTCGGCGAGCTCAAGCTTCCGGCGAACGAACCGGGTTCTTCGATCATGCCCGGCAAGGTGAACCCGACGCAATGCGAAGCGGTCACGATGGTCGCGGCGCAAGTCATGGGCAACGACGCGACGGTCGGCTTCGCCGGTAGCCAAGGCAACTTCGAGCTGAACGTCTTCAAGCCGGTGATGATTCACAACGTGCTGGAGTCGTGCGCCTTGCTCGCCGACGCTTGCGATTCCTTCCGCGAGAAGTGCATCGAAGGCCTCGAGCTCGATGCGCAACGCGTGGACAACTTGATGCGTCAGTCGCTGATGCTCGTCACGGCGCTGAACCGTCACATCGGTTACGACCAGGCCGCCAAGGTCGCCAAGAAGGCCTACGAGGAGAACACCACGCTCGTCGAAGCGGTGGTGGGGCTCGGTCTGATGACGGCGGAGGAGTTCGAAGCGGCCGTGATCCCCGGCGAGATGGTCGGACCGCGCGTCGTGGAGAGAGCCTGATCGCAGGCGAGTCGAAACAACGCAAGGGGCGCCGCGGATCGACCACGGCGCCCCTTCTGCATGTCACGGCTCGACTGGTGAGCGTTCAGGGCTTCACGCGCATGCGGACGGCTTGCGTGAAGTTCGAACCCGTGCCGCAGGGACCCTCGGGATCGCGGAACCAGACCTGCAAGACGATTTGTTCGCCGGGATCGCGGCCGGTGGATGCGTCGAAGTCGCCGGTCCAATAGGCGCTACCGAGCGCGTCGGCGAAGCGCGCGCCGTGGCGCACCACGCTGCCGCCGCCGAAGCACAGAGTTCCATCGTTGAACGGCATCACGATCGCTTCCCCGCTGAGTCCGCCGGTGAAGAGCAGCGCAGGGGTTTGCGGCGGAAGCGCGATGGCTTCCACCATCAAGCCGCCGAGCTCGTCGAACTGCGAACCACCGAGCACCAGCCTGGCGCCGTGTCCACCCGAGTGCGAGCATCCGCGCTGCGCATCGCCGAGGTTGCCGCACGGGCAGTTGGTGACGCTGCCGTCGCCGACGCACAAGTAGGGGTAGGCGACGTTCGAGCCTTCGGCGATCAACAAGTCGTATCCGATGCGTGAGCCGTCGCTCAGCTGGCCGGTGTCGCGGAACAGACGGAACATGTAGTGAGCGGGATCGAGGCTCGCGTTCTCGAGCTCGATCGGAATCGTCCCGACGAGATAGGTCTGTTCGAAGATCAATTCGCCGTCGCATTCGTCGCGCACTTCCATGGTGAAGTCGTGCGACCACTCGCGGATGTTCACCAGGACATGGAGTGTCTGTTCCGCGGGGACGAAGAGCCGGTAGTAGTCCGGTGCACCGGAAGTGGTGGTGAGTCCCTCGTAGAGTCCGGGCACCAAGTCGAATGCTTCAGGACAACTGTGGTTGCCTTCGAGCGGATCTTCGACCGGGTCCTGGCTGGGATCGATCAGCTGTGACGAGCCTTGCTGCGCGGGAACGTCGATGGTGAGCGCGAGCGAGGTGACCAGGGCGAGCGCGATGTTCTTGCACTCCATTCTCTGCCTCCGGGAGATGAGTTGCTGGGATCTGAGTCCGTCTTTCCCGGTCACTTGGAACTCGCTCCGCGACGAGTCGCGGTGAGGGAGGCAAGCCGTGTGAACACGGGCGGACGTGCAACAGGAAGAACGCGGAATCCGAGGGAGCGCGCCGCTTGTTCCCGGACTCTTTCCGCTCTTGCAGAGACCTGACGCGGTCAAGATCGGGACTTGACGGGCCCTCCGAAGGGGGCGGAGTGGCCGCTGCGGCCCGATTTGACGGGGTGACTCGCGGAGCGCGGGAAATCGGGTTGGGGCTGGCGCAGACCCCGCTCAGCGCTAGACTGTCCGGCTCGAATTCGCCGCAGACACTCCCCAGCTGTCACGTCATGCATCTCAAGATCCGCACGAGCAAGTCCAAGAAAGCCAAGAAGACGGGCTTCCGCACGCGCCAGAAGACGGCCGGCGGCCGCAAAGTGAACAAGCGCCAACGCGCTCGTCACGGCAGCTTCTAGGCGACTTGCCCCCGAGCGCAGCCTCAGCGCTGCCGCTTCACCGACCGGCGCCTCCTGGCCCTGCTCCCTCCGCTCGCTCCGGCGCGCCACGAGGTCGAGCGCGCCCGGGAGGCGCCGCCGTCGTTTCGACGAACGCGACGAGCGACTCGACGGGGCGAGCCTCAGCGCGTGATCAGCGCCAGCGCCCACGCGCCGACGAACAGCACGCCCGCGGCCCAGCCGAGCCCATTGCGCGCTCGCCGACCGAGGGGATGATCCGCGAAGCGCTTCGCGGCGAATCCGCCGACGACGATGCCGCAGATGAAGCCGGCGAAGTGCGCGCCGACGTCGGTGTTGTCGTCAGCCGCGCGTTGCACACCGGTCAGGATGTGGTTCTCGACCTTGCCGACGCCGTACCAGCCGAGCAGCAAGGCGGCCGCGAGGAAGGGCACGACCTTCGACGCTGCGGAGCTGCCCACACGCCAGCGCTGGAACCACTGCGTTGCGGCGAGCGCGCCGAGCGCGGCGAAGACTGCAGTCGAAGCACCGACCGAGAAGTGTGGGTCGCCGATCACGGCGGCGTTCAGCAAGTTCCCGAGCGTGCCGGCGATCAAAGTCACGAGCAGCGCCGGACCCGGGCCCAGCACTTGCGCGAGGAAGCCGAGGAAGAGCGCGCCGAACACCAGGTTGTTCGCCAAGTGTCCGAATCCACCGTGCAGGCCGAGTGCGGTCGCGCCGCGCCAGACTTCGCCTGTCAGGATCGCGCTCGCGTCCGCTCGGCCGATCAGCTTCCAGTCGATGCCGAACGCGCGACCGAAGTCGAGGCGGAACATGAACAGCAGTGTGCACGCGTACGCACCGATCGCGATCCATGCGCCGTCGAAGATGCGCGCGCGAGATTCCGGGGCGGCGCGTCGTCCGGTGTTCTCGGCTTGGTAGTTCGCGAGTTCGTGTAGAGCCCAGTCCGCGTCGTGTTGCTGCACGACGATGTGCTTGCCGCCCGGGCCTTGTGCCACGCGATGACGCACGCCGACGGACGACAAGACGAGCGAGAGCTCGCGCACCAGCGCGGGGGACGGGCTGCGCAGGATCTCGACTTCTTGCGAGGGTAGTGTCATCAGCTGCGCCCCACGTCACGCGCGAGTCGCACGCCGGAGAACTGCCAGCGCGCGTGGGCGCCGAAGAAGTTGCGGTAGGTCGCGCGCAGGTGATCGGCCGGCGAAGCGCACGAGCCTCCTCGCAGCACGTACTGGTTGACCATGAACTTCCCGTTGTACTCGCCGACCGCGCCCTCGCTGGTGCGGAAGCCGGGATAGGGGGCGTAGCTGCTGGAGGTCCACTCCCACAAGTCGCCGAACAGCTGCCGCGGTCCGTGTGCATCCGGTGGTGCCGGTGCGGGGCGCATCAGGCCCGCGTCGCGGAAGTTGCCTTCGACGGGGCGTGCAGCGGCAGCGTGTTCCCACTCGAATTCCGTCGGCAGGCGCGCATCGGACCAGCGCGCGATCGCGCTGGCTTCGAACCACGAGATGTGTGCGGCCGGATCTTCGTCGCGGATCGGTTGCGTGCCGGTCAGCGAGTGCTGAACGAGTCGACCTTTCGACTCGCGCCAGTAGAGCGGCGCCTTCCAGTCTTCTTCCTGCGCGCGCGCCCAGCCTTCGTCGTGCCAGAACTCGTGGCGCCGGTAACCGCCGTCTTCGATGAAGGCGCGGACTTCGCCGTTCGTGAGCAAGCGATCGGCGAGCTCGAAGGGTTCGATCCAGACACGGTGTACGGGCTGTTCGTTGTCGTAGGCGAAGCCGCCGCCTCGGTGGCCGACTTCGACCAATCCGCCCTCGAACTCGTACCAATCGAGCGGGTCGCTCGGCCTGCGCTCGGGCAGCTCGGGCTCGTGGTAGCGCGGCTCGAGCGGGTTGACCGAGAAGACGTGCAAGAGGTCCGTCAGGATCAGTTCTTGGTGCTGTTGTTCGTGCTGAAGCCCCAGCTCGACGAGCTCGGCGAATTCCGGGTCCGCCGCGAACTCAGCGATCGCGGCCACCATCGCGGCGTCGACGCGCGCGCGGTAATCGAGCACTTCGTCGAGGCTCGGGCGCGAGAGCAGGCCGCGTCTCGGGCGGTGGAACTGCGGACCGATGCCGTTGTAGTACGAGTTGAAGATCATCTCGTAGCCGGGTTCACCGATCGGCCGGTGCCCGCAGCGCTCGGCGAGCACGAAGGTCTCGAAGAACCAGCTGGTGTGCGCCAAGTGCCACTTGGTCGGACTGACGTCATCCATCGATTGGACGACGACATCTTCCGGATTGAGCGGTGCGATCAGGTCCAGGGAATCTGATCGCGTGCGTGTGAATCGTTCGAGGAGCAGCACGGTGGGGAGCGCGGGGCGGCCGAGAATGGTATCCGATCGAGGTGCGCGGCGCGAAGCTGGCGACCGGCCTCTCGCGGCGGCAAACTCGTCGGGTATGGTCGAACCGTCGGACTCGGACTCTGAACTCACGAAGACCTTCACACACTCCTCTTCCGGCACGGCGCCGGTCGAGGTCACGCGTGACGATCTCCTGGAGCACGCGCTGCTCGGCAACGGACGTCCGGAGCGCTTCGAGGATCGCTACGAGATCTCCGGTACGATTGGCGTGGGCGGCATGGGCGAGGTCTACCTGGGGCAGGACCGGATGCTGAGACGCGACGTCGCGCTCAAGGTGCTGCGCGGTGGATCGGCGCCCAATCCGCGAGTGCTGCATCGCTTCTTGCGTGAGGCGCAGCTCACCGCGCAGCTCTCGCACCCGAACGTCGTGCCGTTCTACGCGCTCGAGTCGACCGCTACCAAGGCCCCGGCCTTCGTGATGAAGCGGATCGACGGCGTCAGTCTCAAGCAGTGGATCCGCGACTGGAGGGCGCGCTGGAGCACGAACGAGTGGGTCCACGACCGCGACGGTCTGAAGGCGCGCGTCGAGTTCTTCCTGAAGGCGTGCGACGCGATCTCCTTCGCGCACGACCGCGGCGTGATCCACCGCGACTTGAAGCCCGGCAATCTGATGCTCGGTGCGTTCAACGTGCTCTACGTCATGGACTGGGGCATCGCCAAGGTGGTTGACGATCCGGAGCCGGAACCGGCCTTCGAGTTCGTGAACGACCCCGATGCGATCCCCGTGGAGTTGCCGGAATCGCGCACCATGACCGGCGATCTCGTCGGCACGCCGCTCTATATGGCACCCGAGCAAGCGAACCCACAACAGAGCGCGGAAGTCGGTCCGGCGAGCGATCAGTACGCGTTGGGGCTCTTGCTCTTCCAGCTACTCACCGGCGAGGCGCCTCGATCGGGCGACAACGTCGTCGCCGTGCTTCACTCCGCCGCTCTCGGCCGGCGCGAGGCGTGGCCGACGGTCGGACCCGCGATCGAGGTGCCGCGCGAGCTGCGCGCGATCGTGGACCGTGCGACCGCGCCGCTTCCCGGAGACCGCTACGAGTCGGTCGTGGGGCTGGCGAGCGACTTGCGCCGCTGGGCCCGCGGCGAGGAAGTGCGCGCGAGCCCCGATCGTCCGTGGCGCGCGATCTGGCGCCGCGTGGAACGTCACCCGGTCGCCGTGCTGACCGGGGTGCTCGCGCTGGTGCTCGCGCTCGGTTCGGCATCGTTCTGGGCGCTGACCGGCAAGCTCGACGCGGAGCGCATGGTCGCGCAGCAAGGTGTACGCATCGGACTCGTCGCCGAACAAGCGCACAGCATGGACCGCGGGCTCGCCGATGCGGAACAGTGGCTGTCGACCTTCGGCGCGCGCGTCGAGGAGTGGTTGACGCACGGGGAACCCTCTGAACCGGACTGGTTCCCGCCGTCGGTACTCGACGGCCCGGACGCGCCGGACGACACCGGACCTCATGCGAACTATCCGGGACTTGTGAGCTTCGCCCATGCCGTGACGATCCTCGCGCCTGACGCGGACCGCGGCGCGGCAGGATCGACACTCGCGCGACTCGCCGAAGCCTCGCTGCACTTCGAAGCGCTGTTCTCCGCCCAGACTGGTCGGGGCGGCGACGCGGCGACGAGCTCGCGCGAGGAAGCGCCGGCGTGGATGCGTGACGGCGGGCTCCTGCGGTACGCCTACTGCGGCTTCGAGAGTGGCCTGTATTACGCCTATCCCGCGACCAGCTCCGCTCCCGAGGGCTACGACCCGCGCGAACGGCCGTGGGATGCGTGGGGTCGCGTGAACAACCGCCCGCGTTGGGGCTTGCCGTACTTCGACGCCGGCGGTTCGGACTGCCTACTGCCGTGCGTCGTCGCGCTGCGCGATGAGGAAGGCCGCCTCGTCGGGGTCGCGGGGCTCGATCTCTCCGTGCAACAAGCGATCGAGTCGCTCGAGATCAGTGGGCTGGAAGACGTCGACGCCGTGCTGATCGTCGAGTCCGACACGGGCGAGGTGTTGCTCGACTCGCGGCATTCCGATGGAGTGCACAGTCACGGGTCCCTGCGTTTCATGGAGGACATGAGCGACTTGCAGCTCGTGAAGAGCGAGGTGTTCCTGAGCGAACTGGCCCGCGGGGCGCCGTCCGGAGCCGTCACCGACGGCGACTACAGCTGGGTCTACAGCCGCTTGCGCTCGATCGATTGGGCGCTCGTCGCGCGCGTCGAACTCTGACGTCAGTCGCTGCGACGCAGAACGACTTCGGTCTCCGCGACGCGCACCGTGATGGGCGGCTTCGAGAAGTAGACGTCCGGAGCGGCGCGCCGACCGACGATGTGCGTCGGGTTCTTCGAAGGCAGGGCGGTGATGTGCAAGCGGTCCCCGAGGTGTTCGACCTCGAACTGCCTGCGACTGACGCGCGCATCGTCGAGCACGAGCTGACAGTCGGACTGGCGACCGCAGGTCCAGCGCTCGCCGGGTGTCATTTCGAGCTCGCCCTCGGTGCCGACGACGCGCACGTGGACGATGTGCTCGGTGCGCGGCGTGATGTCGACGAACTCGGGTTCCGCGGTCGGTTCGGCGAAGGTGTGCGTTGCCTCCAGGGGGTCCGTCAGGAGCGCGTCGAGCTGGCCCTCGCTGTCGAGAACCTTGAAGCGGCGTCGCGAGTCCGGGTGCTCGAGCGCGGCTTGCAGGTCGTCCGTGTCGACCGACGCCGCCCGTTCGGCGAGCAACTCGTCCAACTCGTAGCCCGCGGCGAGCATGGTCAGCGCGTCGGTTACGCCGTTCGGCAGAAAGGGCCTGAGTACGTCGAGCTGCTCGTCGCCTTCCAGCCGCAGCACCGACGGCAGGAGCAGCTCGGGGACGCCGGCGCGGAGCAGCTCGTGCGGCGTGCGCCCCGCCAGTAGGCGTCCTTTCGGCAGCGGTTCGTGCATCGCGTCCAGCGTCTCGTCGGGGGGGGCTTCGGATTCCTGCATCTCGAAGACTTGGAACGAGCCGACCTGTGGGTTGATCTCGAAGCGCTTGTTCTTCGCCCAGGCCATCGCTTCGTCGTGATGATCGACCCAGACGCAAACGTAGACATCGCCTTTCGGCGGGTGCAACACGATCGCGCGATAGTCGAGACCGATGCGTACGGTGCGCACCTTCGGGTCCTTCATCGCACTGATCGACTCGTAGTTGATCGACGCCTGGCGAGGATCGGCGAGGAACTTCTTGGTGAACTCGCGGGCCTTCTTCTGGGCGCGCTTGGGGATGTTCGAATACGCGACGAGGAAGTCGGCGGAGAAGGCGACCTTGACCATGGTTGAACTAGCGGAAGGCTCGGGCGAGCGTCAGATCTTGTTCTTGGTAGCTGCCGCCCGTGCGCCCGGCGCCGTACAGGCGAGCCGGCCGCCGTGAAGCGCGGAAGAACTTGAGGCGGCAGAAGACTTGGCCTTCCTCGACGAGGAACGGGACGTCGTGGGCGCGCACTTCGAGCACGGCGGGCGTGCCGTGATCGATCGCGCGGCCGGCGTCGTCTTCGCGCCAGCCGAAGCCGTTGTCGAAGAAACCCGCGTAGTTGTTGCGCAGCTCGCCGATGCCGACATCGACGGGCAGCATCTCGGCCGCGCAGTCGGGCGGCACGCGCAGCCGTTCGCGCGAGGCGAAGATGTAGAAGGAGCCCGGCGCGAGGATGCAGCGGCCTTCGGGAGCGTGCACCGCTTCCCAGTAGTCATCGCGAGCGTGCGCACCCTCCGACGAGAACTCGAGCAAGTCGGTCTGCGCGGCGGCTCGCCAAGCGGCCGGGTCGCGTCCGGACAGTCCGACGCGCAGCTCGATGCCGCCTTCGTCGTCGAAGCGCACTTCCTCGGCGGACAGCGGGCGATCGCCGTCGAAGCACAGCGGCGTGTGTTCGTACAGTTCGCGCAGCTCGTCCGTCGTCAAGGCGGCGGTGCCGCGCACTAGCCGCAGCTGACCCAAGCGATCGCCGCGCTTCAACCGCGCGGGAAAGGAGAGCGGCGAGACTTCCATCCAGAGCTTGCCGCGGTACCCGGCCGGCGCTTCATCGAAGCGCGGATGTCTGTCGGTCAACACGCGCGTGAACAAGTCGCAGCGCCCCGTGGACGAGCGCGGGTTGAAGCGCGCGCGCACGTCGGAAGGCAGTGCGAGCTGTTCCTCCAACGGTACGAGGTAGACGAGGCCCTTCTCGAAGACCGCGCCGCTTCCTTCGAGGGAGAGTTCCGCGATGGCGAGGCGCTCGATGCGCTCCGCGACGCTGACGCCGCCCGGCAGGAAGCCGGCGCGCATGCGGTAGGCGAGTTTGCCGAGGCGTAGGTCGAGCGACGCCGGCTGGATTTGCGCGGTGGAGACGGGCGCGGCTTCGTCGCTGGTGCGGATCGCCTCGCCGAGTAGAGCTTCGAACTCGGAGTCGACGAGCAGGGCGCCTGGCATTCCGGGCTGTTGGGGGGGCTGCATGCGTGCGGAGTGTACGGGCAGCCCGCCGAATTGGGCGCTCGCTGCCGACGCAGGAAGAAGTCGATCCACTCCCGAGAGAGGAGATTCACGTCATGGGTGGGGGGGGGAGCCGCTGGCAGTCCGCTCTCCCCTTGCTGCCGTGCCTCGGGACCGAGTCGTGGGGGGCCGATCCGGCGGCCTACCTCGAGTCCATGAAGTGAGAGGGCCGTCGACGCGAGAAGGCCTGCCGGATGGATCGGATTCCCGTCACGCTTCCGGACGGGCAGACCATCGAGCTCACCGCCGGCCTCCGGAACGTGTTCGTCCTCGAGGCCGCCACCTCGTACAGACCTGCGAACTGTTTGCGCGACAACCGACTCGGAGACCTTTTCGCAGGCTCAACGCCTGGTCTGATCCTTGTGATGACCTTCCTCGATCGCGCTTTGATGCGAGAGTGCTTGCCCGAGATTGTCTGGGAGACAGAGGTGTGGTGTACCGACGCGTCACGCCATCTCATCCACTTCAACGGCGAGCGCTGCTGCGGCCCCTGCGAGAGCAGAACGTAGCACCAGAGAAGCCGATGTTCGGTCCGCAGCGCGGATTCAGGCCCTCTCGAGTGGGCGACACGATCCCGATCCAGTCGTTTGCTTGCGGACCGCCCTTCCCAAGGACGATGAGAACTGGTAGCGTCCCGCCCCGAAGAGGTCTATCCCTTGTCCAAGCAGCCCATGATCCATCCGGAACGCGAGCGGAAGCAGCAGAGAGCGCTATCTGTTTTGCTCGTGATGCTCGCGTTGGGGCTGCGCCTGCTCTACGTGCCGTTTCATCTCGCGCAAGAGGAGCACCTCGGGGCGGGCGGGCATATGCTCTCGCATGCCTCGGCAAACGGCGTCCACGCCGACGATGGCCACGATCACGACGATGATCATCCGCCGCATCCTGCGCTCGACCATGACACTGAACTGATCGTTCGGAGGACGCCCTCGCAGCAGACATCTGTCGAGCTGCCGGCACTCCCTCCGGATGCAGCCTGGTCTCCATTGCTTCCCGGAGAGCCGTCGACGATTGCCGGGCCCGAGCCGGATCCACCGCGGCAAAGGCCGCGAATTCCTCAGCGGTCCCGGGGTCCTCCCGCCGCAGCCTGATCTGAGTCGGTAGCACGCACCGCCCTCCATGGAGCTGGTGCGGCTCGCTGCACGTGTCGGCGGAAGAGTCCGCTGCGCGCGCTCTCTCCATCAGTTCAGAAGTCGCTGCACGCGTCGTAGAGGATTCCCGCATGTTCAAGTTCACGGGCCAACGAACCGTTGGCCATTCTGCCGCTTTGTGCGCGCTGCTGGTCATGGTGGCCGGCTGCGCCCCAGACACGACAACAGTCTCTGCCGCAAGAGCCGAAGACGAAGGGCCGGAGCCGGTGGCAGTCACCGTCTTCACTGACCAGGTCGAGCTCTTCATGGAGTACCCCCGTCTCGTACCGGGGCTCGAGGCACGGTTCCTGGCACACGTCACGGTGCTCGCGACGGGAGAGCCTGTTCGCAGCGGACAGCTCCGCCTGGAGCTGTTTTCAAGCAGCGGTGCCCGCAGGGTTCTCGAGGCACCGATGCCGGCCCGAGACGGGCTCTTCATCCCCGTCGGGGCACTCGACAACCCCGGTCAGTACGAGGCACGGATCGTCGTCAAGAGTGACCAGGTCGAGGAGACGATCCAACTTCAACCCATCGTGGTCCATGCAGAGCTGGCGGAGGCCTTCGCGGCCGCGGAGGCCGATGGGGGAGAGGACCCGAAGGACGCCGTTCCCTTCTTGCTCGAGCAGCAATGGAAGATCGGCTTGCTCATGGAGCAAACCAGCCGCCGGTCGCTGACACAGCGCCTTCAGGTGCCAGGAGAGATCGAGGCTCCGCACCACGCCATGGCTGTGGTGAGTGCGCCCTTGGCTGGACGGCTCTTGCCGCCGGATCCGGGGAGGCTCCCACGCATCGGCGATCGCGTCGAGAAAGGCCAGGTGCTCGCGTTTCTCGAGCCACCACTCACGACGTCGGACACCGCGCAGCTTGTCGCAAACGAGACGTACCACGACACCCTCGAAATGGAACTCCTGGTCCGGGAGTTCGATGTTCAAGCCAAGGCACTTGAAATCGAACAGGCCCTACACCAATCCCAAGCCCGACTTGAGTTCGCGCGGCAAGCCCTTGCTCGCATCGAGGGCCTGCGGGAGAAGGACCTAGGGACCGTCGCGGAGCTCGAAGCGGCCCGCAGAGACGTCGAGATCGCTCTGCGAGAAGGTGAGGGCTCTCAAGCCCTGAAGGAGTCGTTCGCGGAAGCCAAGGAACGACTTGATGCTCTCCGTACTCGCAGCGCAGCGGTTCGCTCCAACGCCAAGCCAAGCGGACCTCGGCGGCACGCTCTGGTAGCGCCGATCTCTGGCGAGATCGTCGCAGTGGACCACGTCGAGGGAGAGCACATCGAGAGCCAAGGCACCGTTTACCGCGTGCTCGACTTGAGTCGTGTGTGGATCGCGACGCACGTCTCCGAGTTCGACCTTGCGGAGGTTGGACGCGCTCCCGGGGCGCTCCTGAAGTTCGCGGCCTATCCGGACCGCATCTTCGACGTTCTTGGTGCGATGGACGGCAGTGTGGTCAACGTTGGACGTGTTGTCGATCCCGAGACGCGCACGATTGCTCTGCGGTACGAGGCCGCCAACCCAGAGGGCCTCTTCCGTGCCGGTATGTTCGCTGACGTGTTCCTCGAAACCGAGCGCGCCGTCGACGCCGTCGCGGTGCCGGAGGAGGCAATCGTCATGGACAACGGCCGACCGGTGGCATTCGTGCTGTTGGACGGGGAGACGTTCCAGAAGCGGGTGCTCGAGCTGGGCATTCGCGATGGACGGTTCGTGGAGGTTCGGGACGGGATTCAGGAGGGAGATCGGGTCGTCACCAAAGGCGCCTACCTGGTCAAGCTCGCTTCGGCATCCCCGGCGTCGTTTGGCGAAGGCCACGCTCACTAAAGGGGGACCGACAGATGATCAACAACCTGATTCAGTGGGCGCTCCGTAACCGCCTGGCCGTGCTCATCGTGTCCGCGATTCTGCTCGCGTTGGGCTCCTACACCACGCTGCGAATGCCCGTGGACGTGTTTCCCGACCTGACGGCGCCGACGGTCACCGTGATCGTCGAGGGCCATGGAATGGCGCCGCAGGAAATGGAGACCCTCGTCACATTCCCCGTCGAGACGGCGGTCAACGGTGCCGCCGACGTCCGACGCGTACGTTCCGCCACGGCGGTCGGCATCGCCGTGGTGTGGGTCGAGTTCGAGTGGGGTACCGACATCTACCGGGCAAGACAGACCGTCACTGAACGCCTGGCCGCGGTGTCCGGCAACCTGCCCGACCAGGTCGAACCACCCGTTCTTGCGCCGGTCTCGTCCATCATGGGCGAGATCCTGTTCATCTCACTGACCTCGGACAGCCACGACCCATTGGAGCTGCGGACGGTTGCGAAGTCTCAGATTCGGCGGCGACTGCTGTCGGTGGCGGGCGTGTCTCAGGTGACCCCCATCGGGGGGGATGAGAAGCAGTACCAAGTGGTGCTGTCCACGCAGCGGATGAAGGCGCTCCAGATCAGCATGGAGGAGGTCGCGGAGGCTCTCCGCAAGGGCAACGAGAACGTCTCAGCAGGCTTCTTGATCAACCGAGGCGGAGAGTCTGTCCTGCGAGGGATCGGCCGAGTCCGTAGCACCGCCGACATCGCGGACACCGTGGTGGCTTCTCGCCGCGGTCGTCCGATCACGATAGGCGATGTGGGCGTGGTGCGGATCGGTGCGGCTATCAAACGCGGCACGGGTTCGGCCTCCATGCGTGGTCCGGACTGGGAGCCCATCACCCGGGGCGGCGTTATCGTCGCGATTCAAAAACAACCGGCGGCGAACACGCTGGAGCTCACGCGGGAGCTTGACGACGTCCTGGACGAGATCCAGAAGACCCTGCCGGCAGGGATGCTGATCAACAAGCAGCTCTTCCGGCAAGCGAACTTCATCGAGCACTCGATTCACAACACGGCCGCGGCCCTCATCGAGGGCGGGCTGATGGTCCTCCTGGTCGTCGTGCTGTTCCTGGCTAGCTTGCGGGCAAGCGTCATCACACTGCTTGCCATCCCGATGTCGCTCGTCACGGCTGTACTCGCGCTGCGCTTCTCTGGGGCGAGCATCAACACGATGACTCTCGGGGGCATGGCGATTGCCATCGGCGCCCTGGTGGACGATGCGATCATCGACGTCGAGAACGTCGTCCGGAGGCTTCGCGAGAACCGCGCCCTCGAGCCGGAGAGGCGTGGAAACACGCTGAAGATCATCTTCGACGCGAGTGTGGAGGTCAGGACCTCGATCGTCTTCGCGACCTTCATCATCCTGCTTGTCTTCGCGCCCCTGTTCTTCCTCTCCGGTGTCGAGGGGAGGCTGCTCCGGCCCTTGGGCGTGGCCTTTTGTGTCTCATTGGCAGCGTCGCTCGTCACGGCCCTGACGCTCACGCCGGCACTTTGCTCCTACCTGCTGCCGACGAGCAAGACCGTGGTGCGAGGCGGTGAGCCCTGGGTGGTGGTGATGCTCAAGCGAGCGTACTCCGCACCACTACGGTGGGCGATGACGTACCCCCTGGCGGTCACAGCGCCTGCAGTGGTCATGCTCATCCTCGCAGTCGTTGGTATGTCGCGGATGGGGAAGAACTTCCTGCCGGAGTTCAATGAAGGCGCCCTGGTGGTGGGGCTCGTCACCCTGCCCGGAACATCGCTCGACGAAAGCGATGGGCTTGCACACATCGTGGAGACCACGCTGATGTCGCATCCGGAGATCAAGGCCATCGGCCGACGGACAGGTCGGGCAGAGGAAGACGAGCATGTGCAGGGCGTGGAGGCGAGCGAGATCGACCTGACGCTCGACATGGAGGCGCCGGAACGGCTTGGACTTCCGCGGCGCTCGAAGAGCGAGCTGCTCGAGGCCCTGCGCCAGGACCTTGCCGGAATACCCGGCATCCAAGCCACCTTCGGCCAGCCGATCGGTCACCGGATCGATCACATGCTCTCCGGCACGCGGGCCAACATCGCGGTCAAGATCTTCGGCGAAGACCTACCTGCACTCCGCGAGCTCGCGCGTCAGGTCGAGGAGCTCATGGGCGAGATCCCCGGGGTGGTGGACCTTTCTGCGGAGCAGCAGGTCGAGGTACCCCAGGTTCGTGTGGAGTTCCGGAGGGATGCCCTGGCGCGCTACGGACTCCACATCGCCGACACGTCGGAGGCCCTGAACGCGGCGTTCAAGGGCGGCGTGGTCAGCCAGGTGCTCGAGGGGCGGAACACTTATGACCTCACGATCCGCTTGGGGGAGAACAAGGAGGCCTCGATGGCCGCCGTGGGCGAGGTTCTCGTCGACACTCCACCCGGCTTCAAGGTGCCCATGAAGGCCTTAGCTCACATCTACGAAGACCGAGGGCCGAACTTCATCACGCGCGAAGACGTCCAGCGCAAGATCGTCGTCATGTGCAACGTGGCGGGTCGTGACATGGGAGGTGTCGTGAGCGACGCCCAGAAGGCGATCGAGGACAACATCGAGTTCCCACCAGGTTACTACGTCGAGTTCGGTGGACAGTTCGAGAGCGCTACCGCCACGAACCGGCGGCTGACCATTCTCGGGGCTCTCGTGATTCTGGGGATCGGCTTCTTGCTCCACGTGATGTTCCGTTCTGCACGAGACACTCTTCTGATCATGGTCAACCTTCCTTTTGCCCTGATCGGAGGAGTGGTGGGGGTGTACTTCGCGGGCGGGGTAATCTCTGTCGCCACCATCATTGGACTCATCTCGGTGTTCGGAATCGCCGCACGCAACGGGATCATGCTCGTGTCGCACGTGCGACATCTCCAAGTGCACGAAGGTGTAATCGAGTTTGCCGAAGCTGTGTTTCGCGGATCGATGGAGCGGCTCGCGCCCATTCTCATGACGGCCCTCGCCTCGGGCCTTGCGCTCGTACCACTGGTCCTCAAGGCAGAAGAGCCGGGGACGGAAATCCTCAGCCCCATGGCCTTGGTGATCCTCTGCGGACTCGTCTCGGCAACCCTTTTGAACATGCTTGTTGTGCCTTCCTTGTTGCTTCGGTTTGGACGGCCTGCAAGCGCTGAGCTGGAGCGTGCGAGCATGGCAGGTGCACCCGGACTCGGAGGAGGAGAGTGATGGTTTCAAGGGAATCACGGCGCGCGGCAGCCGGCTTGGCCCTGACTCTCGTGCTCACGACATCCTGCGTTCAGGTGGAGCCGAGGCCCGACTTTGACAAGGCCCGCGACCTGATCGAGGCGAGCACCGGACGAGGGGATGTTTACGACCCGTACGGGACGGCGCTCTCCGAAGAAGAGCTCAACGCGATCCTCTCCGACGGACTCGCTCTCGACGAGGCGCTTCGGCTTGCCCTGACCAACAACAGGGACTTGCAGGCGGAGTTTCAGGAAATAGGTGTCGCGCACGCCGACTGGGTGCAATCGCAACTCCTGTCCAATCCCTCTCTCGACATGCTCCTACGTTTCCCAACGGACGGGGGGCAGGGCATACTGGAAGCGATCGTTGGAGTAGAACTGCTCGAGCTCTGGCGCATCCCCCTTCGAGAGGATGCCGCTCAGCAGAACCTCGAAGCGACGGTTCTGCGGATCGCGAGGCGTGCGGGAGAGCGCCTCGCTGAGTCGCGAAAGGCCTACTACACGGCCGTTGCCGCGGAGGAGCTGCACCGGGTGGCGCAGGAGAACGTCGAGCTCGCCGGCCTCTCGTTCGAGGCGGTCAAGCACCTCCACGAGGCAGGGGCCGCAGACGCCTTCGACGAGAACTTGGTACGCGGGCCACTGCTCGCGGCTCAACTGGCTCTACGGACGTCGCGGATTGAAATGGCCAACGCCAGGAGAGACCTGGCGAAGAGCCTCTCCATCGACCGGCCGGTCGATGGCCTGATGCTGACCGACCGACTTCCAGATCCCGTAAGGGCCGAGGTCGATCCGGAAGCGCTCGTGCAACAAGCGCTTCGTTCCCGCTTGGACCTGCGCGCGATCGCCACGGCCATCGAGTCCCTTGATGCGCGCGTGCGTCTTGAGCGACGGAAGGCTTGGGGCGACGTCTCTGCCGGGCTTTCCTTCGCACAGCAGGGGGCCGTCAACGGAAGCGACATCGTGGGGCCCGGGTTGGGCCTGACGCTTCCGGTCTTCGATCAGAACCAGGCGCAGGTCGCGCGGGCGGGCTTCAAGCTCGAGCAGCTGATCAAGCTCCACGAGTCAGCCCAGGTGGCCGTGGCGCAGAATGTGCGAGCCGGCGCCGACCGTCTGAGCGCTTCTTCGGGGAACCTCGCGTTCTACAGTGAAGAGCTTCTTCCTCAGGCGGAACGGTCCCTTGCGTTGGCGCGCGAGTCCTACGCCGCGGGACGAACGACACTGCTCGCTCTTGTCGAAGTGCAACGACAGCTCCTCGATGCTCGTCGGGGGCACGTCGTCCTGCAGCTCGAAGCGGCCTCATCCTCTTCGGACCTTGAACGAATCGTAGGGGCCACTCTGCCGGGGCTCCGGCCCTGATGACGGCGCGGGGTGACACGGCCATGCCGTCGTGTTACGTCGAAGCAGCACGCATGTAAGAAGGAACGAGAGATGCACCGCGAAGAGATCGAGTCCTGGCAACACGACCACACATTCGGCCAGGACATCAAGCGCCCCGGCGAACGGCGCACGCACATCGTGATCGTCCTCACCGCAGCGATGATGGTTGTGGAAGTGGTCGCCGGCCTGGCGTTCGGGTCGATGGCTCTGCTCGCCGACGGCTTGCACATGGCTTCTCACGCCTGTGCTCTGACGATCAGTGCTCTTGCGTATCTCTACACGCGCCGCCATGCCCGCAACACGGAGTTCAGTTTCGGCACGGGAAAAATGAACGCCCTGGGCGGGTTCACCGGAGCGGTGCTGTTGGCTGTTTTCGCCATCATGATGGGCTGGGAGAGCGTCGAGCGAATCCTGGCGCCCGTGGGAATCGCGTTCAACCAAGCGATTGCGGTTGCAGTAGTCGGTCTCGTGGTCAACGGCGCTTGTGTCGTCATCCTTGGCCACCAACACGAAGGCCCCGACGGGCATATCCGCGACCATCACCACAAGCACGACCACAATCTGCGTTCCGCTTACCTCCACGTGCTTGCCGACGCTCTGACTTCCCTCTTGGCGATCTTCGCGTTGTTAGCCGGGAAGTACTACGGGCTGAACTGGATGGACCCGGCGATGGGCATCGTCGGGGCCATATTGGTCGCGCGTTGGTCGCTGGGGTTGCTGCGGACCACGGCCGCGGTGCTTCTCGACAAGCAGGCTCCAGCAAGTGTCCAGGAGGGTGTGCGGTCCGCTCTTGAAGCAGACGGCGACGCACGCGTAGCCGACCTTCACATTTGGGCGATTGCCCCAGGGCAGTATTCCGTCGTCGCTTCTGTCGTTGCGAGCGAGCCGCAACCGGCCGAGCACTTCAAGCGCCTGCTCCCCAAGGACCTCCACCTGGCCCACCAGACAATCGAGGTTCACCGATGTCGTGACGTGCATGCTCCGGAGGGCGCCGCAGCAGAGCCACCGTTGCGGCCGAGCCCGGTGTAGTGCCCCCTTGACCTATCGGGCCTCGGTACGGTTGCTCGAGCCCGGCAAGCCCTCCTCTCCATGGTGCATCTGAAGGCACCCTCGCTGCGTCCCCTGTGCGCGGTTGCACACCGGTTCACGCGACGGGTCGAATTCCAAGCCAGAGGAACTCGTTCGCCCTGTTTTGGGTCGAGAACGGGAGGGCTTGTGGTGTGGCGAGCCGGATGATACGAGCGATCAATGGCGCTCGCCTCGTTCATTGCTAGACTCAAGAGAGATCAGGCCCCCCGAAGTCTTGAGAGCCGGACCCACCAAACACTAAACCGGAGGGGGCTTCAGGGTTTCGTGTGGTGACCGGGTAGCAGATCCAGCCCGCCCAGATGGAAGTAGATCGCGTTCCTGAACCTCTCGCGGTTGCGGAAGCCGCAGGCCATGCGCTTGACTCGCTGGATCTT
>Ga0316208_1000469_pt1 | contig 49218 bp, 40 predicted proteins | sample 3monopyrite_MG_FD_204944 | JGI IMG/M metagenome (GOLD analysis project Ga0316208, IMG submission 204944) | Microbial mat bacterial communities from mineral coupon in-situ incubated in ocean water Damariscotta River, Maine, United States -... | ecosystem: Environmental > Aquatic > Marine >... | reverse complement strand
AATTCAACTCACAAACTACACTTAAATGAATTCACTGAATATTATTTTCAGCAAGAAGGATTTTGTGTGGAAAATAACCACGAATAAAGCTACAAATTGCTATTTGACAATCCTATGACAGGATAAAGTAGTGCTGCATAAATAGAGCGACGTCATAGACGTGCAATCAACACATTATACGGGAAGATAAAAAAAAGAGGGTTGAGGATTTGGGTAACAATCAATTATTAATATCACACCTGCCCTGGAGGGTGAACTAAGTGAACATATTGTTAAAAACAATCATAACGACCACCATCGTTGCCGCGCTGGCATCGGGGTGCATGTCAATGGGGCATAAAATCAAAGATGCCGGCCATGGCCATGACTATCGCACATTCATGACTGACGGCAACATCAAATACGGACAAATTTCTGACTCATACGATGCAGAGCTCGTGATGTATCTCGCTGGCAACCAGTTTATGGTGATGGAAGAACTGATTCAGGATTTCCAGAAAAAAAACCCTGACATTAAAAGCGTTTACGTTGAAACAATCCCACCAGGTCAAATTCTAAAGGGCCAAATCCTTAAACAGGGCCAGATAAAGGGCCAAAATACCGCACAAAATCCGGATCTATATGCGAGTGTTAACCTTAAACACCTCAAAAAACTCAAGAAAAAAGGCTTGATGAGTGACTATAAAATATACACTCACAACAAACTTGAACTCATGGTCGCCAAAGGAAATCCGAAAAACGTCAGGGGCGCCAGAGATTTAGGTCGAAGTGACCTTGTACAATCGCACCCCAACCCACTAACAGAAGATATTTTCAAATTTTATGGGATTGACATGTTAAATGAACTGGGTTTGTATGAAAAAGTCACCAATAACGCAAAATGTCGTGGCTGCTGGGCGATAAAAGGCAAAACATGGTTTACTAAGCGCCACCATCGTGAAACCCCCTACCGTATCGAAAATAGTCAAGCAGATGTGGGCATCGTCTGGACCACCGAGATTATCGAGGCAAAAGCACATGGCCGGGCTATTGAGGGTGTTAAGATTTCGGACAAGTATAACCAGGGCAGTAAAGTTGGTTATGCAATCGGCGCATTAAATACCGGGGAAAATCAGGAAAACGCAACACGTTACCTGGATTATCTCTCAACTGATGACGCACAAAACATTTATGCCTCTTATGGTTTTGTAAAGGCATCAAATGAGGAGCTTGAGATGAAGCCGCTTTAATTGAGGTTTTAAGCTGAGATTAAATAAAACGGGGCATAACGCCCCGTTTTATTATCCTAGACATTGTGGCTGAAATGATTCATTTCTAGTGTTAAAATCCATGTCATTGAATTAACTACACTCGTCAAAATGAAAAAAATAGCAAGAAAAATCGTCGACTCCACCGGGTTCCAGCGTTTTATCATCGGTGTTATCGTCGTTAATGCCATCCTGATCGGCATGGATACGTACCCGGAAATAAACAGCAAATACGGCGGCCTGATCAATTTTTTTGATTCAATCTGCCTTGCCATTTTCACTATCGAAATCGCACTTAAATTTACCGCCTGCGGTAAAAGACCGCAGGATTTTTTCAAAAGTGGCTGGAATACGTTTGACTTTATTATCGTCGCAGCCGCCTATACGCCCGGTTTATCAGGACAAACGACGATTTTACGCCTGATTCGTTTGCTGCGGGTTTTACGCCTGCTCAGCTCAATGCCAAACCTTCAAATTATGGTGACAGCTTTAGCGCACAGCTTTCCACGAATTGGACAAATGGGTTTACTCGCCGGCCTGCTTTTTTACGTTTATGCCGTTATCGGTCAAACCCTGTTCAGCAAACATGACCCGCAGCACTGGGAAACATTACACATTTCCCTGCTCAGTTTATTCCGCACCCTGACACTGGAAGACTGGACAGACCTGATGTACAAAGGCATGGAGTTGTATCCCTGGGCGTGGGTATTTTTTGTGAGTTTTGTTTTACTCGCCACTTTCATCATTTTCAACATGCTAATCGGCATCATCCTCACCAGCATGGAAGAGGCCAGAGAAATTGTGGTTAGAGAAAACCGTACCGAGGAAGAGCGCAGAATCGACACTAAACTCGATGAAATCAGAAGCGCCCTGGACTTAATTGATCAGCATCTTAAGGAACAGAAAAGCACTAACAAATGAAAACTTTTCCAGCGATCGGCTTTGCCGCAGTTTTCCTGCTGGCGATGGTTGTCACTTTATTTTATTTGCCATCAACAAATAACGAGGTGAGCCAGCCTGCGGTTTCAAGTACGCCCCAAACTGCACTTACATTCGACTCAAGCAAAACACTTGAAGATTATTTTGAGTCAATCGCTTACCGATGGCCAATCAGCGGCAGTGATGTTATTCCAACAACGCTGATACAATCAATGCCGGCAGATATCGGCACACTGACTGACATAAAAAAACGCAAAACCTTATTTATTCGGATCATGCTGCCGATCATTGTCGCAGAGCAGCAACGCATCAGAGACAAACGACAGACGCTTAAACTGGCGCTTCAATTTAATCATGCTAACAACCCAGGCAACCATCACCTGCAAAAAGAACTCAATAAATTATTTACCGAATACAAAATCAGCAACAAACTAAGCTATCAGGAAAAAGGCAAAGCCCTGCTGCAACGCTTTGATGAGCTGCCATTAGCCCTGGTGCTCGCTCAGGCGGCAATGGAAAGTGGCTGGGGTACGTCAAGGTTCACCCGTGTTGGCAACAGTTTATTTGGCGAATGGACCTACGAAAAAGGTACTGGTATCGTACCGCAGGGCAGAGACCCGGGAAAAACCCATAAGATTAAGGCTTTCCCCTCATTGCAGGCTTCGATTGCTTCTTACGTAAAAAATATCAATCGAAATAATGCCTACAAAGAACTCAGACAACAACGCTCAGAAATGCGCTTAAAACAACAAGCACTCGATGCCCGCAAACTTGCACAGGGGCTACAACGCTACTCGCAAAAAGGCCAGGCCTATGTTGTGTCGCTGTTACAAATACTAAACTCAAAAGAGTTCAGACAAATAGAAGCACTAAATTTAGATTGAGCCCAGATTGAAATAACTGAGATTAAGGCTCGCCAATTTCAGGCCGCAACCACACATGGCTATACCAGAGAAAACGGCCGCTAACGGGATCTCTCATTGTGCAATTGTATCGGCTGCGACGTAAAACAAGGGGCTTTTTCGACTGAACAATAAAACGACTTTGTGACATCCACCTAACGTTTGCCTGCCCCTGCCCGCTGGCAAAACAGCGTAATGAATCCTTTGCCAGCACCGGTTTTTTCAGGCTCACCATCATTGACGGTACCGCCAGGCTAATTCTAATTTCTTCAGGTTTCACCGCCGCAATCGGCATAGGTAAGCTATAGAGCTTGTCCTGAAAACCCTGCATGTTGGCATATTGTTCCGACACCGGAAAACGCGGTAAAAATCGAAAATCCATATTTTCACCAACCGGGCCTGATTGCTGCCCAAAGCCGACGTAGTTTAGTGCTTCAACTTTGTTGGCTATTTCAAGATCATACTCACCGTAGGGATAAGCAAACAATAACGTCTGCAACCCGGTCATTTCAGCGATGCGCTTCTGGTTTGACATAATTTCCGAATCGACCTGGTCTTTTTGCTCAACCAGGTAAAAATGATTCAATGAATGGTTTCCCAGGCTGACACCATGCCCAACCATGTCCTGAATTTGCGGCCAATTCATATAGGCCGAATAAGCTTTATCCACCACACCGGCAGACACAAACAAAGTAAAAGGCAGGTTTCGCTCAAGTAAAAGCGGATAGGCAATTTGATAAACCGAAAGATACGCATCGTCAATGGTAATGGCGATGACTTTGTCGGGCATGGGTATTTTATTTTGCAAATGATGAACAATTTCAGCTAAGGGCCAAACGTTGAAACCTTTTTCAGAAATAAAGTCTAATTGCTGTATAAACTGCTCAATTTTAATATTGGTTGCGGGGTATTTGTCCTCACCAAACCGGTGGTACATTAAAATCACCGCATGAGACTCAACCGCAAATACCGGTTTCGGCGGCAGAAGAATGCAAACCAGCAGGAAAACACTTACAATCAATTTCACTATTGGTTTAGTTCCATTGGCATAGTTCCATTGGCATAGTTCCATTGGATTAGTCCCATTAACTTACTCATAAATTAACCTTAAATTTATCCCGCAAATCCCAACACCGGAGAATACTAGATTATGGATTTTTTGTATGCCGAGACCACAATCGTAGCAACAATCTCATTTGTTCTCATGTTAATTGCCTACAAACTATCACGTATTCGCAAATTTCATATTTCAGTGATGGTCAGCTGTATGGTCATTGATGTTTCGATGCCATTTTATCTATACCTTAATCGAGACTGGTACGGGAGGCTCATTGAAGGTGGTGAAATTCTCAACTTTTTGATATGGATGCATATTGGCCTTGTAATAACCGTTTATACTTTATACGTCATGCAGGTTACTGAAGGCAAAAAGTTATTAAAAGGCATCGGTAACCTCGAAAATCACCGCGGCCAGGCAAAAGGCATTATCCTTGCCCGCGGATTGATGATTTTTACAGGCGCACTGTTATTTGAAAAAGAAGCCACCAAAGTCATAGCTGGCATTTAACCTAGAAAGATCAGTTGGACGCGAGAATAGAGTGCAAGCAATTGGTTTGATTGGCGTAATGAAAAAAGCCCCGATCAGAGCCATCTGATCGGGGCTTTTTTATACGCTGTAAATTTGCTTCTAATTTAAAGCGCTTTACGGCGATTTTCAATCATTTCATGGACCAACGGCGTTAAGATAAGCTCCATTGCAAATCCCATTTTTCCACCCGGAACAACCAGTGTATTTGGACGAGACATAAATGAATCGCTGATCATATTCAACAACCATGGGAAATCAACGGTGTTTTTATCACGGAAGCGAATCACGATAAAACTTTCATCCGGCGTAGGAATATCACGCGCAATAAAAGGGTTAGAGGTATCAACCGTTGGTACACGCTGAAAGTTAATGTGCGTGCGTGAAAACTGAGGTGTTACATAATGCACATAGTCATGCATACGACGCAAAATAGTATCGGTAACGGCCTCAGCTGAATACCCGCGCTGAGCGGTGTCACGGTGAATTTTCTGAATCCACTCCAGATTGACAATTGGCACAACTCCGATCAATAAATCAACGTATTTAGCCACATTCACGTCACCGTCCACAACACCGCCATGCAGACCTTCGTAAAACATTAAGTCGCTGCCCGCTGGGATCGCTTCCCAAGGCGTGAACTCACCAGGCTGCTGACCATAAGGTTTGGCTTCTTCGTCAGAATGAAGGTATTTACGCGTTTGACCACCGCCAGTTTCGCTATAAACCTTAAAAATTTCTTCGATTTTGCCAAAAAGGTTACCTTCCGGGCCAAAATGGCTTAGCACTTTGCCTTCGTCACCGAACTTGGCGATGGCGGCTTTCATTTCCACACGATTGTAACTATGACAACTATCACCTTCTACCACAATCGGGTTGATACCTTCACGGCGAAAAATATGCTCAAACGCATTTTTAACGGTTGTTGTACCCGCTCCTGACGAACCCGTAACGGCAATCGTTGGGTATTTAACTGACATAAAACTCTCCTTGACACAGACTTATAAAATTCGTAATTCGATATTAAATTAAGGTGTTTCGACTTCGGGACTAATGCAACTTATTGTTATTATTGCTAAAGAATTAACTATTACCACACATGACTGGCAATAATACTGGCAAAATGACACGCCGAAAAACGATACAAACTCGCTCTTTTTAGAGCACTTAACTAACAAATAGAGCGAAATTATAAACAAAAACTATACTGTTTGTCCTGTTTAATTGAATCCCCCCCTAATTTCTTCCCGATTTATGCGATAAAAAATCGCCTTTAGGATTAGTTTAAGCGTTGGTTAGCCCTCCTTATATATGGCATAATCCACGGTTTTCAGCCGAGAACTGCAAGCTTTGTCTAAGCAATTTATATATTCATATTTTATTCTTCCTGCGATTATCGTCGCGAGCAAATTAATATCGCTAAACAATCAAAAAATGCGCGATACGCTGGCCGGGCACCCCGGTTTATTTCAAAGAATTGAAGAACAGTTAAAAAAACGCGATTCGAAAAAACCACTTGTCTGGTTTCACGTAGCCAGTGCAGGGGAATATTTACAAGCTTTGCCTGTTATGGAAAGGTTAATGAGCAACGGTTTTCAATGCGCGCTAACGTTAACCTCGGTTTCCGGTTATCGCTGGGCAAACAAACGAAAAGAACAATACCCTGACCTGATCGCACTCGATTACTTTCCATTAGACACACGATCAAACGTTAATCGCTTGATCGATATAATCAACCCAGCGATTGTTGTCTACGTTAAGTTTGATCTTTGGCCGAATCTTATCTGGGAAACACATAAACGAAATATACCGCAGTTTCTGTTATCTGCAACATTACACAACAAATCAAAACGAGTCACATCGTCCCTGGCGAGATCCTTTTACGGCTCACTATACCAGTGCATTGATCACATACTCACTGTAACAGATGAAGATAAAAAACGATTTCTTGAAAGCTGCCCGACGCATAAAAGCATTACAACCATTGGCGACACCCGGTTTGATAGCGTACTCGATAGAAAATCAAAACTTGAAACGCCAGAGTTACCCGATTTTATTAAAGACAAAACGGTTTTAATTCTTGGCAGCATATGGCCAGCCGATGAACATCACATATTCCCTGCTATCACCAGAGCTCTGAATAATTTTCCTGGCTTATTTGTAATAGCTGCCCCCCACGAAACAGATAACAACCATATCCAGGCGATTGAAAAAACATTCGCCGAATACAAACCAGTCAAATTCACTGAAAATAACTTAACATCAAATAATCGTGTATTAATCGTTAATACTGTCGGACAATTGTCCGCGTTATACGCATACGCTAACATTGCATACGTTGGCGGTGCATTTAGCACTGGTGTACATAATACAATGGAACCTGCAGCCATGGGTGTACCGGCGATTTTCGGGCCATTTTTTCAAAACTCGCCAGAAGCGATGAATATGGTCGATGCAGAAAAATGTTTTTCCGTTAAAAACGAATCAGAATTTAAAGAACAGCTGACTAAATTATTGAATGACGCATCATATCGATCAGCCGCCGGTGAGTCTGCGGCAAAATACATACACGCACAGGCTGGCGCATCAGATGCGTGCTTTTTAAAGATTAAGGAATGCATTGCATCGTGAACAAACCAACCCGTACTCAATATGCTAACACACCATTATACGTGGAGATTGAAACCACAATTATGTGCAATGCCACTTGTTGGTTTTGCCCTCAAAAAAATTCATTGCGTCTACCAAAATACATGGATGATTGGGTCTGGAAAAAAATCATTGATGATACACGCGGCATCGGCGCTATTTATCGCCCCTTTTTGTTAAACGAACCGTTTGCAGACAAACGCATGTCAGAAGTAGTCGCCTATATTAAAAAAGATCCAACTGCAAAAGTAGAGTTCAACACTAACGCCAGTATGCTTACACCAAAGATGACAGATAAAATGCTGGATCTTGGCGTTGATGTTATGCGCTTCAGTATTGACGGTTTATACAAAAGTACATTCGACGAATCTCGTGGCATCAGTTATAACAAAGTGTACAAACATGCGGCATATTTTCTTGAGCAGGTAAAAAAACGAAATGTGCCGGTTAAAACAGAAGTGCGCATGATCAAACTGCCTAACACGGAGCAGGAACAGGTTGAGTTCAAAGCATATTGGGAAAAATACCAACCAGACAGTATTCTCTTCACTGACTTGTACAGCTACCCCTGGGAAAACCAGACGCAATCAACCAACCTGCCCTGCCTTAAAATACAGAACGAGCTTTTCTTTTACGTTGATGGAACCGCGACACTTTGTTGCTGGGATGCTGAAGGCAGACAAATTATTGGCGATGTAAAAACACAAAATGCACTCGACATTTGGAACGGCCTGGAGATGAAACGCTGCAGAGATTTACTTGATGCAGGCAAGCGCGATGAACTCACACTTTGCAGCCGATGTGACGCTTACACAAATACTGACTTCTCTAACTGGGAAGGATTTGATTACGAAGCTTACAAAAAAACCGCAAAAACACACAAAGTGATTCCAATCATAAAGGATCTGTCCAAAGATCTTTCTCCCGCCAAATAACCCCAGCATGTTTGATAGACACAACCCACCGGCATCTATATGCATCATGCGCCTATCAGCCATAGGCGATGTTTGCCATACAATTCCGGTGGTGCGCACGCTGCAATATTACTGGCCGAAAACAAAAATCACCTGGATTATCGGAAAGGCCGAAGCATCACTCGTTGGCGACATTCCCGGCATTGAGTTTATTATATTCAATAAATCTGACGGGCTCGCAGCATATAGCAAATTGCGAAACGCACTTCATGGTCGACAGTTCGATTTATTACTACATCTCCAGGAATCATTAAGATCCAGCATTGCCACTTTATTCATCAGGGCAAAAGTAAAACTTGGATTCAATAAACACGACGCGCAAGACCATCAGTGGCTGTTCTGCAATCAACAAATTGATTTTATTCCACGCCAGCATTACATGGAACGCCTGCTGCAATTTACCGAGAAACTGGAACTCACTCCGCCGCAAATTTGCTGGGACATTCCAGTTTCTGCCGCTGACAAAGTACACGTAACCTCACTTTTACCGGAGAACAATCCATTTATTGTTATCAGCCCCTGCTCCAGCGTAGTAAAACGAAACTGGCGCAACTGGACGGTCGAAGGGTACGCTGAAATAGCGGACCTGGCTCAAACAAAATTCAACCTGAATGTTGTGTTTACCGGTGGGCCCAGTGAACAGGAAAAAGCCTTCGGTGAAAAAATTCGGAACAAAATGCAAACTTCCGCAACCAATTTGATCGGCCAGCTGTCGTTAAAACAATTACTCGCCATCATTAAACAATCAATCGCCGTTATTTCACCCGACTCCGGCCCAGCACACATGGCAACGACGGTAAATGTCCCCTCGATTGCACTTTTCAGCACATCTAATCCTAATTTTACCGGCCCCTACAACAGTAAAAACTGGGTAGTAAACAAATACCCTCAGGCATTAGAAAAATACAACAACACAACCGTGCAACAAGCCCCCTGGGGTCAGCGAGTAAGAAATCCAAAGGCCGTTGAACTCATCACTGTCAATGATATTAGTCAAAAACTAGAGCAACTGATGACACGGGAAAACAACTAAATACATGTTTTCCTCTCACGCATACTTTCGCGCATTTTTTATTTTTATTCTGGCTATCATTCCCTTCACCGTTGCGCGCATTGCCCTACATCAGATTTACAGCAGCGACTTTGAAAGCTTAACGTTTTTACAAACTGTCACGGCTTATATTCACGGCCTGCGGTTTGATGCCGCCATTGTCATCACCTACATCGGCTTCCCGCTTATTTTCATGATGTTACCGTTTCAATGGGCAAAAACCCAGGTCTGGCAACTCATATGGGCCTGGGTCATTTTTTTCGTGCTGCTGGTTTTTGCCTTCACCTTAACAGCCGATATTATCTATTTTGCTTTTGTTCATCGTCATACCGGGCCTGAAATTCACTTTATTTTGAGTGATATCCCGATGATGCTCGACATCGCCACATCAGACCATCCTTTTGCACTCATTACTTTTGGCATCATCGGTTTGTTAGCGGCGGCGCTGTGGCATAAGTCTTTCAAAGTGCCATTGGCAGACGAACATCAATCACACAAACACAACATAGCCGTGTTTATTATTTTTCTTGGCCTTATCATCATTGGCCGAGGCGGGTTGCAACACAAACCTGTGCGCATCTCTAACGCCTTTACCAACGCCAGTGCCGCTGCCGCTTATTTAACCATTAATGGTACTTTTGCCATTACCCAGTCATTAAGAAACGGCCGCCCTAGCAGCACGCAGTTTATGCCAAACGATCAGGCAATTAAAATTACGCAGGACTATCTCAAAGCAGACAACGAAACCTTTGTCGACAAAAACTACCCACTCATGCGAAAAGTGACACATAGCGCGCCCTCAACATCACCGAATATTGTCTTTTTACTTATTGAAAGCCTCGATAGCGTACACTTTGACCGACAGAGAAAAATGAAAGGGCTAGAACCTTACGGCTCGACCCCTAATCTCGATAGACTCAGCAAAGAAGGCCTTTTATTTACTCATTTTTTTTCAGCCGGACAAAAAAGTATTGACGGCATTGCCGCCATCATTGCCGCTGTACCGACACTTCCCGGCCTCCCATACCTTGGTCAGGGACTGGAGCAAAACAAACTCAATTTCATCGGCAACATTGCAAAACAACAGGGCTATTCAACATTATTTACCCGTTCGGCAAGCCGTGGCTCATTTCACGTTGACTCGATTTCATCTCAGGCCGGCTTTGACCAGTATTATGGCTCGGAAGACATTCCCGCCGTTGGTCCGAGTCTGAACAGCCAGGGTAAATGGGGCGTATGGGATCATTTCACCTTTGATTTTACCCGAAAAGAAATCAACAAACTGAAAGCGCCTTTTCTGAACTTTGTTTTCACCTCATCAACTCACACGCCCTGGCGCATTCCTGAAGATAAATGGAAGCTGCACAAAGGTGAGGACGACAACAGCAAATTTTTAAATTCACTTTATTATGCTGACTGGGCAATCGGCCAATTTATGGAAAAAGTAAAAAAAGAAAGTTATTATGACAACACGATTTTTATCATCACCGGTGATCATGTCAGTGGCTTTCAGGTTGACCCGCAGAATTTAATTAGTCGATTTCGCGTGCCGCTCATTATCATTGGCCCGGGCATTAAACCAGGCATAGAAACTAAGCCGGGCAATCACATGGATATCCTGCCAACGCTGATTGATCTGGCAAAATGGGAGACCACACACAGCAACATAGGTTCATCTCTGTTAAAACATAAGCCAGAGCGGTTTTCTTTTTCCGTCAATGGTGCCCTTATTAACTATATCGACGAGACAGATAAATTTAGTTTAAATCCACGGCTCCCACTGAACAAATTGAAGCCTGAACATATGAGATATGAAGACAAGTTCAATCGTATTACCGCAATACAGCAAACAGTGTTTAACGCGCTTATTGCCAACCGGTTATATAAATCGACTGATAATATAAAGAGACCACAACCTGAAACTGTGCCAGTTAAATGAATAAAGCGGCTTATTCATTCATCGCCTTTTTGACGTTCGTCCTTATTTTTATTGGTCCATGGCCAGTTGACAATACGCCTTTCGAAGCCACAAAATACGCACAACAAACGTTTAATGAAATAGACAAACTTTCATTTAGCAAAAATGCCAGCGACATAAAGGCGGGTTACGCTAAACGTGACATAACCCCACCTATTGGTGGCCCTATCGGTGGATATTCAGCTCGGACCCCCAAAATAAACACCGGTTCTTATGAGTCCGTTTTTGTTAAGGCTGTCACCATTAAAAATAGCGAATCTAGTGTTACTATTGTCAATAGTGAAACTTTATTACCGCTACCTGAATTCGTCATCGCCGTGACGAAAAAAAGTGGCTTACAACGACGCGAGTTATTTTTCACCAGCACCCATACACATTCAGGGCCTGGCGGTTATGCTAGTGGATTCATCGCCAAACAAACACTCGGTGACTTTTCACCGGCATATTTTTCATTCCTGGTAGACAAAACGACTGAGGCTATTTTAGAAAGTAGAAAAACATTAGCCCCTGTCGAATTAAATTACCGCAACGTTTCCCTCAGCATCGAATTATCCGATAAACTGCTCACCAACCAGCTACAGCCAAAAAAAAATCCATACAGTAAACTGCAGCTACTGCACATTGTCAGTAAAACTAATCATAAAGCTGTCGCAACCCTGGTTACGTTTAGTGCACATCCGACTTTTTTTGGCCAAAAAAATAAAAAGATCAGCGGCGATTATCCCGCCTTGCTAACCCAAAAAATAGAGTCAGAATTAGGTGGCGGCGCGATATTCATACCCGGTGCCGTCGGTGGTACGCTGGCGAAGATCAACGGCGGAAATTCATCCGGTCAGCCGAAAGTCTCTAACCTGCAACGACACGAATATGCTCAGGCCTTATTTGCCATCGTTCGATCTGCTTTAATGGAAAACTCAAACATTGGAAAAAAACAATCGCTAACGTTTTCCATCGCTACAATCAACTCATTACTATTACCCGTCGAATTACCTCAACCCAATTTTCGCATATCTGATAATTTTCGCCTCAGCCCACTATTGGTCAACGCCATATTTCATGGACAAAGCAGTTATATTCAGGTACTGACATTCGGACAATTGGCACTTTTTGCCTTTCCCGCCGACTATTCCGGTGAGCTAGCATCGGATTTAGACCGATACGCTCTAAAACAAGGTATTTCTACCTGGGTTACGTCTTTCAATGGAGACTATTTAGGTTATTTAACGCCTTCAAGGCTGTATTCGTTAAATCACCATATTACGCGGGACAATAATATTTACGGACCCTTTGGGGGGGATTATTTTAATAAGGTTTCTAAAAAAATGATTAATAAAATAAAGAATTCAGAACAAAAAACACTACGATAGTTTAATTTTTTCCACTATCTGGCTGGTGGAGCAGCCATCCAAAAACTGCAACACTTCGACCTTACCACCGTTGGAAATAACACATTCATGGCCGGCAATCTCTTTTATTTGGTAGTCTCCGCCTTTTACCAAAACATCGGGCAATACCGAACATATCAGTCGCTCCGGAGTGCCTTCACCAAACGGCACCACCCAGTCAACACTGGCAAGCCCCGATAGAACAGCCATCCGCTGCTCCAAGGGAATGATTGGTCGGCTTTCACCCTTCAAGTTTTTTACTGAATCATCAGTATTTACGGCAACAACTAACTTATCACCCAATAACCGAGCCTGTTCCAGATAGGCAATATGCCCTGCGTGTAATAAATCAAAACAACCGTTGGTCATCACAATTTTTTTCCCGAGCGCTTTTTCGTCAGAAACTGCCTCAAGCAACACATTTTCTGTCACAATACCTTGCTCATGTGACTGCTTTTTTTTCAGCACCGTACGTAGTTCAGACGTAGTGACCGTTGCAGTACCTAATTTACCCACAGCTATACCTGCCGCAACATTAGCTAATCGTGCACATGTTTTTAATGGCTTTCCTTGCGCCATTGCGGCAGAAAGCACGGAAATTACCGTATCGCCTGCACCAGTCACATCATAAACTTCCTTTGCCTCAGTGGTAATATGTAAAACACTTTCATCCTGCTGAATTAACGACATTCCTTGCTCTCCACGCGTCACAAGCAGAGCCTTGAGATTAAGCTCCTTCAACAGGTTTCGACCACGTATTTCCACATCCGTATCTGACACACACGAACCTACAACAGCCTCAAACTCCTTGGCATTCGGCGTCATCAGTGTCGCATTTTTATATTTTGTAAAGTCTGAGCCTTTTGGATCAACCACAACAATTTTATTATGCTGATTTGCGATTAAAATAAGCGTTTCCACATCCTGCAGTGCGCCTTTGGCATAATCAGACAACAACACCAAGTCATGAGAACTCACCAATGATGAAAATTGTTGACTTACCTCACTAGCAATAAACTGCGGCAACATTTCTTCAAAATCCATTCTGATCAACTGCTGTCGCTGGCTGATCACCCGTAATTTAGTAATTGTCGGCACATCTGGCTGCACAAGAAACTGGCAGTTTATATTCGCTTTATCAAGCAGCTGTTTTAAATTGTCAGCAGCCTCATCTTGACCAACTACACCCTGTAGTGTCACCGCACAACCCAAAGCAGAAAGATTATATGCCACATTTGCAGCCCCGCCGGGACGTTCTTCAATCTGGTTTATATTTACTACCGGAACAGGGGCCTCTGGAGAAATCCGCCTAGCCCCGCCATGCCAATAGCGATCAAGCATCAAGTCGCCAAATACAAGTATGCAGCTCTTGGAAAAGTCAGGAATATCAAGTCTCATTTATCATAATCTTAAGGTAAAAATACACCGCTGGAATTATATCCAGCTTCGCGCTATCAATCCAGGGTCATTCAAGCATCGAAATAAGCGCTATATACATAGCAAAGATTAACCAATAACGATATCATAGGTGTTTCGCGCTCAAAAACAAACAATACTCACATTTACGGCACATGACAAAAAAAGTTTTAATCACACTAGACCGACTAAAATATCCCAATTGCGGATTGGGTCGATATTCACATGATTTCGGCCAAACCCTACGCGAATTAACGCCTCCCGATCTGACATTTAATTTTTTACTTCCTAAAAAAGGTTATTCAGCATTCGAAGATACAAGCGGATTTATAAAATTATCGAACTATAAAAAATTTTTTAGTGGTTACATGAAACAATATGACCTCATTCATATCACCCATCAGTTACCTAATTTTAAGTTTAAAACTAACGTAAAAATAGTTCTCACAATCCATGATATAAATCAACTCGTGGTAGAAAACAACGAGAAGGCTGTAAAATATGTAAACAAAATTCAGAAAAATATTAACGCTGCTGATGCCGTTATATTTATTTCTCGCTTCACACAACAGTTTTGTGAAAAGCACCTAAGCCTTCCGGAGAATAAAGTCTACAAAGTCATACACAACGGCATTAACATACCCGACACCACACCGATTCAACCTGCGTGGTTTAATTCAGGCACTAAATATCTTTTCACTATCGGGCAAATCATGCCTAAAAAGAATTTTCATTCACTCATACCGTTCCTAAATAACTTATCACCAGACTATCAACTGATTATTGCAGGAGAACACTCTAATCAACAATATCTTAATAAAGTTCGTTCACTTATTCAGGAGTTTGGCCTTCAAAAAAGAGTCCATCTACCCGGCAGTATTTCAGAAGGTGAAAAACGATTTTTATATGAACAATGCAGCGCGTTTCTTTTTCCTTCACTTGCCGAAGGTTTTGGCATGCCCGTCATTGAGGCTATGCGTTTTAGAAAACCAGTTTTTTCCTCAGACAAATGTAGTCTAAGTGAAATTGGAGACCAGTATGCTTTTTTTTGGCAAGAATTCACTCCAGAATATATGGCCGAAATTTTTAATCGGGGCATGAAAAATATTGACCAGCAACATCTCGACAATGCCTATAGTTATAGCTTGAAATTTTCATGGGAAACGAATATAAAAAAGCACCTCAATCTTTATAGGTCTTTACTTTAAGCGGATTATATGTCGGTGTTTGTCAACAAAGATCTCCCACTTAATATCTTCTACCATTAAAATTTTCCGAGTCAAAATGCATTCAACCACATCAAACAAAAGTGTCTCCGTTGTTATTCCAACATACAATGGTCAGCACTTACTTCAACAATATTTACCTTCGGTAAAAAAAGCCTTAAATTTCTCATTTTCAAATTATGAAATAATCGTCATTGATGATGGCTCATCAGACAACACGATGGACTTTATAAGGAGCACTTACCCCGAAGTTATATTAATAAAGAACAAAATCAACCAGGGATTTTCTGCCACAATTAATCGCGGCATTGAAAAATCGAGCAAACAACTCCTTCTCTGCTTGAATAACGACATGGAGCTGCCTCATAATTTTTTCGAAAACCAGCTCTCTTTTTTTGACAAACCCGATACATTTGGTGTGATGTCCGCTATCAAAGATATCAATAAAGAATATATACTCGAATCCAGGAAAATACCTGAAATTTGCTCTTATGGCATCAAAATTAAAGATGCACCCAACACGAAAAACGGTGAAGAGCCGTACACATTCTATTTGTGCGGTGGAAACGGACTATATAATGCGAAAAAAATCAAAATGCTTGGTGGGTTTTCAAACCTATACAAACCATTTTATTTCGAAGATGTGGATTTGTCGGCCAGAGCATGGAGCGTAGGCTGGAAATCATATTATTGCGACGCCGCAGAATGCTACCATATGCATTCCGCAACAATAAAGTCGCTAAATAATATTGAGTTTATAGAAACCACCAGTTACTTGAATTTTCTTAAGTTCTCTTATTTTTTTCTTCCGGAAAAGTTAAAAAAGAGATTTATAGTTTCATCCTATCTAAGAGTTTTCTATTTTTCTATTGCCGCATTATTAAATACAAGCAAAAAAAATAGGGTTAAAGCAATGGTATTGCTAATAAAAAATAGAAACGTGATCTCTAAAATGGAAAGTGATTTTTTAGATTTATGTAGAACTAATCGCCTCACGAGAAAACCGATAAACGAAGTTATTTCCAACTATTTCTCTAGCTTACCCAATAAACACTTAGCATAAAAATAACACTAGCCAATATTTAAGTAGACAGGGGAGATCGTCGCACTACACAACTTATTTCACCCAATCGCCTGTAGACTCAAGCTTGGTACTACGATACTCATCCAAATCACATTCATTCATAATATCTATCGCGGGATACCATGGTAAGTGCATGCATGAAAAATCACCGGCAACACGCAGACCATCCTTTAAATCACCGTTAAAATATTTTTTATTGCAATAAAAAAAAGTGGTATCTATCGGCGCAGCATAAATTTCATAGTCTTCATCGCATATCCTAAATCGCCAAAACTGAGCTTCCCATTCTTTAACGTTATATGACTTCGTAACAGCAAGAGGACGCTTAGTATTAAGCTCATAAGTCATCTCCTGAATACATTCAGTTAAAGACAACGCCATCCCAACCTTAAAAACTCGATATTTTTCAGATAATATTGAAAAATGAGAAAGAAAATCTTTTGGGAGGTTTTCTGAAAACTGCAAATCAGGGTCAGTGCAAAAAAAACTCTTAGGCAAAAGATCATATATAGGCGTCATAAAAATTACTTCATGACCAAAATTATGAGGACAACGAACATAATAGGCATTACCACTGCGCGCAAGAGACTGAAAAATATTTATTGCTTTAACTTGCGTAGAAGAATTATCAATAATTAGCGGGCGAACACCGTAGCGATTTAGCTGTTCAACCATATTTTGAACATATACGCCATTATTAAACCCGAGAATGACAACGGGCCACTCTTCTGTCGAAACCAGGTTAAATTTTCGCTGCACATCTTTACGGGACACAAATTTCTTCATTGATTTTTTTTTTAAAAAACTTCTCAAACCCATGACAAAAAGGTACCTCCATGCCACTATATACTAAAAAATAAATATTCTGATTGGGACACCAGACCAAACTCGTCAAAAATTACAATATGTAATTTCATATAAGGTCGCTGATACTGTAAAATGTAATATTAAGAAAATAACGCCAGCCGCCGAATATAAGTGCGAGCTTTTACAATTAACTTATGATCATATTTATCCCTTACGACACTCGTCGGAACATAAATTATATCTGGATCATGGAAAGCAACCGAAAGCCCCTTTTTTCCTTCAACATACCCCATTTCTTTTTTCAGTTTTTTTATATGTGATTTAGCAAGCAATATGGATTTACTTTTAAAATAGTCAGCCAAAGTCATGCCATCATATAATTCCGAATCAACCGCTCTACGCCTAAGAGCCGTGGGATCTATTTCCATTTTTCCATAATCGTAGTGCAAATGCTCCAATGTGTTATTGGGAACATAACCCAACCTATCAATTGAACTAAATATGTAATATAGAAAATCATCCGAGTAATCGCCTTTAAGCGTAATATCATTATAAGCGCCGGTAATTTCAATATATCTTTTATGCACAAAGGAGTTAATACATAAATTAGCACCTTGCGGGCTTTGCGAGTTAAAATGAATAAGGCCAATCTTATCCGGAATTTTCTCAAAAAATTGACCAATCAATATATCCCAATTCTTGTCTCTAAAAATCATATCGTCAGCCACCATACCGAAGACATCTGACTGATGAATAGTTTGTTTGATTATTTGGTCCCAATACCAAGTTAAACCGGGGAAAACTTTAGCTTCAGCCTGAGGCAAATAATGTATGAAATTAAATTCTGACAACTTTGAGACCAACTTAGAATAAGTTTCATCGTCAACGTCACCAAGTATTGTTACTATAATATTCTCAGTACTACTGGCAGTTTCTGCAATACTTTTACAAAAACGATAGCTTAGCTCGGGCCTACCTCTTGTTGGCAGCATTAAGTTTATTTTCACTTGTTGAGATCTCTACGGTTAATATTTTTTATCTTTCAAGTGTGATTTATTTCCATTTTTCATAACCATTAAAAACAACCGATTTAATTCGATAAACACACCTATCTTATCGTGACGATACAACATGATAACTAAGACAACGCCCCATACACACTCATTATATTCTTGACTGTATTTTCAGGATGAAATTGCTGAACATGTAATTTCCCATCAAAAACCATACGCGCCTGCAACTCTGGATCAGCAAGCACAATTTTCATTTCATCATAAAGTTTCTCAACGTCCAATGGATTCACATATTTAGACCCCGGACCGCCCGCCTCTGCAAAACAGGAATCCGTTGAAGTAATCACAGGCACCCCACTGGCCAGTGCCTCAATAATCGGTATACCGAAACCTTCAAATAATGATGGATAAACAAAAATAGTGGCGGCCTTAAACAGAATCGGCAAATCCGCGCTGTCAATAAAACCGGGGAAATGCACTTTTTCTGATATATGCCAGTCACGGCTTTGCTGTTTTAAGGTTTTTTCCAGCCCACCGATACCGGCCAAAACCAAATGTACATCTGGCTGATCCGCTTGAAGTTTGTGATAAGCCTGCAACAGGTTCTCAAGATTTTTACTCGGGGTTAACGCGCCGACGTACAACAAATAAGTATCAGGCAGTTTATATTTTTGCTTTAAGAAAATTTCCTGCTCAGGCTTAATTTCTTCAAAAAATTTCGGCTCACAGCTCTGATACACAACCTGTATCTTTTTTTCAGGCACCTGTAAAAAATGAATAAGATCCTGTTTAGTCTGCTCGCTAATAGCCACAACCACATCAGCATTTTTACAACTGGCCCGCAACTTACGTGTGTAAATTAACCGGTTTATTTTACTGTGAAATTGGGGGAAACGAAGGAATAATACATCATGCACGGTAACAACCGATTTGATACCTGCCTCTCGAATACCGGCTGGCAATTCATGATGTAAACCGTGATACACATCAATTTCGTTCGCCAGCAAATCCTTAACCATGAGCCGGCTGCGCCAGAGTGCGGGTATTTTTTTTGCGACTGAACCCTGCGGCTGAACAATTTTCAAACCCGGCACGTTATTTTTCCAGGCTATCGCCCGCGCATCGTTATAGGCTTGTGTGAATGCGACGTAACGATGTTGGGGATAACTTTCGGTTAAACCCTGAATTAAATTACGACTGTAATTTCCTAAACCACGAAAGTTATGGAAAGCGCGCTTTGCATCAAAACCAATATTCATCTAAACAAGTATCGTTTAATCAACAAGCTCAAAGTCGGCACCACAATACGGGCACTTGGCCTGACCGGTTTCTTCAATGGGTAAAGAAACACGTGGGTGAGAATTCCATAACGCCATGCCATCCATTGGGCAATGCAACGGCAAATCTTTTTTTGAAACGGTGTATTTATTTTCAGTGTTTGCTGGGATTTCAGCACTTTTTTGCGTGTTGTTACTCATTGTTATCCTGCTCCATCAATGCTTTCCAGATTTGTTCGACGTCTTGCTGGTAAGTTTTAAATTCATCATCTAACTCGATATCTAAAGACCTGTCCCGCAAGGTATTAATATGCGCCTTTGCTCGATAGGCTAAATAGGCTGTTGAAAGAATTTTAGCATTTTCACCCGAAAGAATCGCATTTTTCACCAGGCTTTCTAATATTCTTAAATTGTCAGTGTGCTCAATTATCTGTGGGTATTTATTTGCCCAGGCTAGCGCTAAAAATTGAATAATAAACTCAATATCGGTAATTCCGCCGACACTTTGTTTGATATTAAATAGATTCGCTCTTTTTTTATACAATTCTTTCCGTATTTTAAGACGCATGCCTCGCACGTCTTTACGTAACTCGTCATAATCCCGTGGTTTTGTTAACACCTCACGGCGGATTTGATTAAACGCCGCGACTATTTCCGGGCTACCGGTCACGGCCCTTGCCCTTATCAATGCCTGATGCTCCCAGGTCCAGGCTTTTTTATGCTGATATCCCTCGAAACTCGACAAGTTACTCACTAAAATACCCGCACCACCGCTGGGGCGTAACCTGGGATCAACTTCATATAACACCCCGTTAGGTGTACGGGTGCTCAAAAAGTGTATAATTCGCTGTGCGAGCCGGGCAAAAAATAAGCCGTTATCCACGGATTTTTCGCCCGATGTGATTTGCTGCTCACCCTGACTATCATGTAAAAAAACCAGATCAAGGTCAGAGCTAAAACCCAGCTCAATACCTCCCATTTTTCCGTAGGCAATGACGCAGAAATTAGCCGTATTTTTTTCATTATTTTTTAGGTATTCGGGTTTTCCATGGCGCTTTAACAAGTGTGTCAGTGACAGGTTTTCTACGGTTGCAACCACGACTTCGGCAATGTAAGTCAGGTGATCACTAATTTTATTCACCGGCATCACACCATTCAATTCAGATGCCGCCACCCGAAAAACATTGCTTTGTTTAAACTCACCCAGGCATTGTATTTGTTGCTCAATATCATCGTCATCAAAATGTAATCGGGTTTTTATTTCCTGCTCAAGGTCTTCTTTTTTTATAAGCTCATACAAGCGACGCGGGTCAAGTAAATCATCAAGTAAAACCGGCGACTGAATTAACCTATTGCTTATCCATTCACTTTTATCAACCAGCATCACTAACTGCGACAAGCCCACCGGATACTCAGATAACAAGGCAACGTACGCTGAACGTCTCGCAACGGCTTCCATTAAACCGATAAGACGTAACAGACACACCTCGGCCGAACTACTTTGTGCAACTCGATTAATTATGAGCGGCATCAATTTATCAAGCCGTTGTTTTGCCTGTGAACTCGTACTTTTATAAACGCCCCCGGCCCAAAAGCCTTTTATCAGTTGTAAGGCTTTATTAACATCGTCGTAACCCAGCTCGGCTAAACACTCGACCAAATCAGCATCGTCCCCTGTGCCGACTTGTGTCCATATCTTCTCGGATAGGTTCGCTTTTGCGTCACCCTCCCTGCCAAATGACTGTAACTGCGGCGCTAAAAAGATTTGTTCAAAGGTTTCATGTACGGTTTGCATGGTCGTTTTAAGCTTTTTTTCAAAAGACGACCAGTCTTCACAACCAACGGCATACGCCAGCCTTTTTTGTTGTAACTCATCTTCAGGTAACACGTGGGTTTGCCTGTCATCATAGGCTTGAATCGCATTTTCAGATTTTCGTAAAAAAACATAGGATGAAGTTAAATCAGCATAAACATGTTCAGGGATTAATTTCTCGGACAAAAGCACCTTTAGCACATCGAGAATACTGCGTGTTTGCAAGGCGATCGTTCGTCCACCTCGAATCAACTGAAACACCTGCCCAATAAACTCGATTTCACGAATACCACCCGGGCCCAATTTCACATTTTTTGAGGCGCCCTTGCGTTTCAGCTCAACGTCAATTAATGCCTTCATTTCACGCAGTGATTCAAACACGCCAAAATCCAGATAACGCCGATACACAAACGGTTTTAAACGTTGCATCATTTCCGCTGCGGCATTTTCATCCATGGAAATCGCGCGCGCTTTTATCATGGCGTAACGCTCCCACTCGCGGCCGTGTCGCTCGTAATAGCTTTCCATGGCGTCAAAACTCAAAGCCAGTTGGCCACTGTTTCCAAACGGGCGTAAGCGCGTATCAACCCGATAAACAAAACCATAAGCGGTATTGTCGTTAAGCAGGCGAACAAAACGACGGCATAGCCGAGTGAAAAACTCACTGTGAGAAAGCTTTCGGCCGCGACTTATTTCACCTTCTTCTGAGTAACAAAAAATTAAATCAATATCTGAAGAATAATTTAATTCATACGCGCCCAGCTTGCCCATCGCCAGCACAACCAGCTGCATTGGTTTGCTGGCACTATCAACTGGCTCACCCAGTTCGGCTGCACAAATAGCGGTGATTTTTTCCAGCGCAAGATTAATGCAGGCATCGGCCAGGTAAGATAACTCGGCGAGAACAATTCTCACATCCGTGTCGCGCACCATGTCCCGCCAGGCAAGGCGTAACATCTGCTGATTTCGGTATTGGCGAAACAGCCGGCTTAACTCAGCTTCATCCATTTCACCGCGGCACAAGTCACTGAGTTCTTCGTAATATCGGGCAAACGAGTAGTCAATCGACAAACTCTCGCCATTTACCAGATCAAAGACAAAACCCGGATACTGCAGACAAACCCGATAGGCAAATTCGCTCGCCCTGAACAGCGCTTTCAGTTCAAGTGTGACTCGCCCGCTTATTTTGTGCTTTTCAAACGCGGGCTGGCCCTGCAAATCGGCCAATTTTTCACTTATCTCAGCTTCAAAAGCGTCATCGAAGCCTAAATCAGTCAGTTTTAGTTTATTCGTCATATTTATTGCCACGGTTGGTCAGGTAGATCCGGGGCGCTATTGCTATTAAGCAATAGCGCATGCCTGTCGATAAACAGAGTACCTAATATTCCTAAATAACAACAGGCCTTAAGCTCGAATGGATCTTTCAATTTTATTGAAACAAATGGTTAAACACGAGGCATCCGACCTTTACCTCACCACAGGCGCGCCACCAAGCGCAAAAATATTTGGTACGCTGAAGCTTTTTAGTCAGGAGAAATTTGCGCCTGATCACGTAAAAGAAATTGCCTATAATTTAATGTCCCCCGAGCAGATTGAAGAGTTTGAAAAAAAGCCCGAGATGAATCTGGCCATATCCGAGCCGGGCGTTGGTCGATTTAGGGTAAATATTTTCAAACAACGTAATCAAATTGCGATGGTTGTGCGACACATTCAATTTGATATACCATCGCCGGAAGCGCTTAATCTTCCCGAAGTTTTAAAGAAAGTGATCATGGAAAAGCGTGGGCTGGTGCTGCTTGTTGGAGGCACTGGCTCGGGTAAATCAACCTCGTTAGCCTCCTTAATTGACTACAGGAACAGTCATGCCTCAGGACATATTATTACTATTGAAGACCCCATTGAGTTCATGCACCAGCATAAAAAGTGTATCGTCAACCAACGTGAAGTCGGCATCGACACCGACAGCTATGAAGACGCCTTAAAAAACACATTGAGACAGGCACCAGACGTCATTCTTATTGGTGAAATACGCGACAGAGAAACCATGGAGCATGCCCTGGCATTCGCAGAAACAGGCCACCTCGCACTATCAACCTTACACGCAAATAATGCCAATCAGGCATTTGATCGTATCGTGAATTTTTTTCCGGAGGATAGGCGAAACCAGGTATTAATGGATTTGTCATTGAATACTACCGCAATTGTTTCACAACGGCTCATTCCGGGGGTCGACGGTAAACGGGCTGCTGCGGTTGAGGTATTGCTGGGCTCGCCGCTGGTCAAAGATTTAATATTAAAAGGAGAGTTTAATCAACTCAAAGAAGTCATGAGTAAATCCAGCAACATCGGCATGCAAACATTCGATCAAGCCTTGCTGGTGCTACACGAAGATGGAAAAATTGGCGCCGAAGATGCGATTAACAATGCCGACTCTCAAAATAATGTTCGACTGAAAATCAGTCTCGCCAGTGATGGCTCATCAATTAGCTCATTTTCTACAGAATCACTGGAACGTGAAATCAACATCGAAGAACTCGCCAACAGCCAATCGATTGCCGAGTTGTGCAAAAAAGGTGAGTTTTATAAAATAAAAGCGATTTCAGAAAAGGCACTATTGGTGTCAGGTAATGATTACGATGACTTACTCATTGAATTATACAAACGTCAAAAAATCACACTGAATGACATCATGAAAAATGCCGAAAACACAAAATACATCAAACAACGTCTTGCGCAAATGGAAAATACCCTTCATCGTTCGGCCTTGACTTTGAAGCCGAAATAATAAAAACAATCCGGTTTTGAGTCCAAATTAACGCATTGTCGAAAATAATGACTTCTGTGCAATCAAAAGCGCTTCATTCCGCAGGCCAATACTTGTATCACCCAACAAAGCCTCTTCACGGTAGACGATAACTTTTAATCCACTAAAAAGACTTAACAGCTCGTTGTCTGCCAGGCGAAATTCAGGATTTGACGGACCGCTATAGGATGGCGTCACCGTTCGCGTAAATGTTTGATAAATTAATAAGCCGCCCGGTTTGAGGGCATCAATTAACACGGCTGCCAACGAACGTTCTAAATAATGCGCGACTGTTACCAAATCATAGGATGCACTGGCAGGCGGGGAAACATTAATGTCACGCGCCTCGGCGTTGATGTTTAAATTGTTTTCAGTGGCATAAGCTGAAATTTTTTCAGTTACTGTGTTTGAAATATCCCAGGCGTCAACAGAATAACCTTTTGATGCCAGAAAAATCGCGTCACCACCCGTGCCGCAGGCGAGATCTAAGGCATGTCCGCCAGCCGCTAATAGATGAGCATTTTCACAAAGTCCTTGAGAGACATTCTTGGTTTTAATTTCAGCGCTGGAATAAATTGAATTCCATTTATTTTTTGCTTGTTGATCCATCATTTTTTCACTTACCCTATTCAGATTTAGTCTCTATAATATTTTACTTGCGCCAGAACGCAGGCGTTAACAGCACCAATACCGTAAATATCTCCAAACGCCCCAATATCATCGCAAAACACAATACCCACTTGGCAGGGTCATTAATGTCGCCATAATAGGAACCAACATCCCCCAGCCCCGGACCTAAATTATTCATACAGGCAGCAACAGCAGAAAAGGAAGTGAGTAGATCAAGCCCCGATGCCGCCAGCAATAACGCCATAACGATAAAACTGCCAACGTATAGCGAGAAAAAGCCCCAAACTGCATCAATAACCCTGTCTTCCAGCACTTTGCCGCCGATTTTTACCGGCAACTGTGCGCTTGGGTGAATTAAACGCAGTACTTCACGCATGCCCTGCTTAAACAATAACAATACCCGGATGACCTTCATGCCGCCGCCGGTTGAACCGGCACAACCTCCGATAAAACTCGCCAGCAACAAAAGCGCCGGTAAAAAACCCGGCCAGGTGTGATACTCCGCGGTGGTGAACCCGGTTGTGGTACCAATGGATACCGCTTGAAAAATGCCATTATGCACGGAGTCCCACGCACTAAAGGTACCGGTTATGTAAAGGTAAAAACAAGTCATCAGTGCGACGATAGCAAGTACCTTTAGATAGGCCCTGAACTCTGCATCGGCAAAATAAAACCGTACGCTGACATTACGCCAGGCAAGAAAGTGTAAAGAAAAATTCACACCGGCCAACAGCATAAAGACCACAGCAATCATTTCTATCGCCGGGCTTTGAAAATAACCAATACTTAAATCGTGTGTCGAAAAACCGCCAATCGCCACCGTTGAAAAGCTGTGGCCAACCGCATCAAACACGCTCATGCCCGCAAGCCAGTAAGCCAACGCACAAGCCACCGTCAATCCGAGGTAAATATACCAAAGGGCTTTGGCGGTTTCGGCAATACGGGGCGTAATTTTATTATCTTTTATCGGGCCGGGGGTTTCTGCACGATAGAGCTGCATACCACCAATACCCAGCATGGGCAAAATTGCGACGGCGAGTACGATAATACCCATACCCCCCAGCCACTGTGACTGCTGTCGATAATAAAGAATGGATTTTGGCAAACTGTCCAGACCGGATATCACCGTTGCACCGGTGGTGGTTAAGCCGGAAATGGATTCAAACACCGCATCGGTAATTGTCAGGTCGGGAGAGTCGGACAAAATAAGCGGCAACGAGCCGGACAAACCCAGCACCAGCCAATACATGGCAACAATAATAAAACCGTCACGCAGGCGCATTTCTTTTCGAAAATTGCGCACTGGTAACCACAACAATAAGCCAAGAGAAACTGTACTGATAAAGGCGAGAATAAACGGCATCATCACACCATCGTCGTACCAGGCAGAAACCAGCACAGGCGGCAGCATGCTCAGGCTGATAATCATCAGCAATATACCTAAAATTCGTTGAATGGCGGCTCGTTGCATTTTGTAAAAAACCTGAATTTAAAACCCGAAATTAAACGCTTAGGCTAAAAAAAGGAAACGCCGACCTGAAACAGGTGCTCAACGTCTTTAATTCGTTTTTTATCGACCACAAATAAAATCACATGATCTTCGGCTTCAATCACCAAACGACTACTGCTGATAATAACCTCGCCATCGCGTACAATCGCACCAATGGTTGTACCGGGAGGTAATTTAATATCCTCGATTGCACGGCCAACTACTTTTGATGATTTTGAGTCACCATGGGCAACCGCCTCAATCGCTTCCGCTGCACCACGACGTAATGAATGCACAGCCGCCACGTCACCGCGACGCACATGCGCCAACAAACTGCCGATCGTCACCTGCTGCGGCGAAATAGCGATATCAATTAAGTCACTTTGCACAAGGTCAACATATTCCGGCCGATTAATAATCGCCATAACCTTACGTGCGCCTAATCGCTTTGCCAGCATTGATGATAAAATATTGGCCTCGTCATCATTTGTCATCGCACAATAAACGTCAGTGCCTTCGATATTTTCTTCCAGCAACAAGTTTGAATCAGCGCAATCACCGTGCAACACAATTGTTTTTTCAAGCTCTGCTGCAATGTCTTTTGAATGCCCCATGTTATGGTCAATCAATTTAACCTGATAATGATTTTCCAACGCTTTCGCCAGACGCTTACCGATATTACCGCCACCCGCAATCATCACTCGTTTGTAGGGTTTGTCCAGTCGACGCAGTTCAGACATCACCGCGCGGGTGTTTTTTCTGGCGGTGACAAAAAAAACTTCGTCATCCACTTCCACAATGGTGTCACCTTCGGGGGCGATCGGCTGACCACGTCTGAAAATCGCCGCAACCCGGGTTTGAATGCTTGGCATGTGTTCTCTTAGCGCTTTTATCGCATGCCCGACTAATGGCCCATCGTGAAATGCCCGAACCGCAACCAGTCGCACTTTACCATTGGCAAAGTCCAGCACTTGTAAAGCACCGGGGTATTCAATAATCCGCTGGATATATTCTGTAACAACCTGTTCAGGACTGATCAACACATCAATAGGTAACGCGTCAGCCGAAAACAGCTGGGAATGTATAAGGTAATCTTTGGCACGAACCCGTGCGATTTTAGTCGGAGTATGGAACAACGTGTAGGCAACCTGACAGGCAACCATATTGGTCTCGTCACTGTTGGTAACCGCGAGAATCATATCGGCATCTTCTATACCGGCGCGCCGGAGCACTTCGGGGTGTGAGCCGTGACCATGAACCACCTGCAGATCGAGCTTATCCTGCAACTCGCGCAGCCGGTCACGATCCATATCAACAATGGTAATATCGTTGGCTTCACCGGCTAACGTAGCCGCAACAGAAGAACCAACCTGGCCAGCGCCTAAAATAACTATTTTCATATCGTATTATTTTTTCGGTAACGTTAACCTGTTACTTCTTTTCATTGTTTAATGTGTTAGCTGCTATGTGGTCTGATATGCTAAGCAATGTTTATTTTTTGTATTCGCGCATAATAGAAACCGTCCATGCCATTCTCACCGGGCAAAATTTGCCGACCAAATTTGGCATTTTTACCCCATTTCACGTCTATTTTCAGCTCAACGGCATCGGCATGAGAGACCATAAAATCCGCCACCTGATTTTCGTTTTCATCTTTTAACACCGAGCAAGTTGCGTATAGCAAGATGCCACCGGGCTTCAATGTTGGCCACAAAACATTTAACAGTTTACGCTGATTTTCAACCAGTTGTAGAATATCTTCAGCATTACGATGGATTTTTATGTCCGGATTCCGACGAATAACCCCAATCGCCGAACAAGGTGCATCGAGTAATATGCGGTCAAATAATTTGCCGCCCCACTTCCCGCTCCCCTTAGCATTCCACCAGCGCTCAACATCGAGCGCGTCTGCCGCACAGGTTTGCGCTTTTAATTTTAGCCGGCTTAAGGTTTCATCCACACGTTTTAAACGTTCGTCGCTCACGTCCAGCGCCAGCACATTTATACCCGGTTCGGTTTCCAGCATGTGGGCTGTTTTACCACCGGGCGCAGCGCAGGCATCCAGCACATTTAAGCCGGGCTTCAAATCCAACAGCCCCGCGGCCAATTGCGCCGCCTCATCCTGCACCGATACTTCGCCTTGTTTAAAGCCGGGCAAGTGGGTGACATCGCAGGCTTTTTCCAGCGTTATCGCTTCGTGGGAAAAGTCCAGACGTTTTCCGGCAATGGATTTTTCTGCCAGACGTCCGAGATAGTTTTCGCTTGACTGTCGCTGCCGATTCACCCGCAGGGTCATTGGCGCATGGCGCAGGTTTTCTTCAAAAATAGATTGATAATTGTCCGGCCAGTCTGCTTTGATTTTTTTTATCAACCAGTCAGGGTGGGAAAAGTTAGCCTCATTATCCGAACTTAACCCGGCTAGCAGGGTTTCTTTGCCCCGAATACTTTGACGTAAAACCCCGTTTAAAAAACCTTTTGCCCAAACCTTTTTTAGTTTTTGTGTCAATTTAACTGTTTCACTCACCGCCGCATGATCCGGCACACGCATGAAAAAGATTTGATAAAGACCAACCAGCAAAAGACAATAAACGTCACTGTCCTTTTCTTTTAGTGGTTTTTTTAGAAGCTGACTTAACAAATAATCAAGCCGCTCATAATAACGCAAAACCCCGGACACAAGCTCGCGGGACATTGCCCGGTCTTTCGGCGCATCAATATGCTTGGCAAACTGGGCAATGCAGCTATTCAGCGACTTGCCCTGAAAAATGACCTGCTGGAGAATTCGAGTAGCGAGGAGTCGCGGGTTCATAGATTTAATCTTTATTGAGACACGTCTGAGACATCGGAAACATCTAAAACATCTAAAACATCTAAAACAGAAGAGAGCTGCTGCCCAACAACATCGTGGGCATTAATAAAACTCGCCGCATCCATCGTTTTTTTACCCGGCAACTGCACCGTTAATAATCTCACAACACCATCACCCGTTGAAACATCAATGCCTTTTTTACTGGCGGCCAGAATAGTACCCGCTGCCTTATCCGAGTTTACATTCACACTGTCACCCATCAACTCGGACATCCAGATACGTAATATTTTTCCGTCAAAACGGGTTTGAGCCACAGGCCAAGGATTAAACGCGCGAATCTGCCGATCAATTTTCACGGCACTGTCGGCCCAGTTTATTTCTGATTCGGCCTTTACCAGCTTGTGCGCGTAAACTGCCAATTCGTCATTTTGTTTTTCCGGCGTTGATGTATTGTCTGCAATTTTATCCAGTTCTTCCAGTAAGGCCTCACCGCCGAGCTCGGCCAAACGATCATGTAAAGTGGCCGACGTGTCATCCGGGGGTATGTCACATTCTTTTTTCAGCAACATGTCACCGGTATCCAAACCGACATCCATTTGCATAATGGTAATGCCGGTTTTACTATCACCGGCCAGAATCGCCCGATGAATCGGGGCAGCTCCCCGCCAGCGGGGTAACAATGAACCGTGAATATTGATACAACCCAGTTTTGGCGTATCTAACACGGCCTTTGGCAAAATCAAACCATAGGCCGCAACGATCATTAAATCAGCATTTAGGGATTTTACTGAGGCCTGCGCTTCTTCGGATTTCAGTGAAACCGGTTGATAAACCGGAATATCGGCCTCCAGCGCAACTTGCTTAACTGCACTGGGAGTCAACTTCCGGCCTCTGCCGGCAGGCCGGTCAGGCTGGGTATACGCCGCAACAACCTCAAACTCGGGACGATCAAGCTTGATTTTCGCTAATAATGCTTTGAGTGCAATGGCGGCAAATTCGGGTGTACCGGCAAAAATAATTTTCATTATGAATTTATTCTGTTTTAGTCTAGAAGTCTGTCGGACTTAGGTGATCGACGCTGCACACGTCAATACACTAAAGCAATACACTACAGCGTCTCTTTTCGCAGCTTTTCCATTTTTTTACGTATGCGTACCTGCTTCATCTGTGACAGGTAATCGACGAACAGCTTTCCTTCAAGGTGATCCATTTCGTGCTGAATGCAAACAGACAATAAGCCCTGCGCAGACAACTCAAAGTGCTCGCCATACTCATTTTGCGCCTTAACCGTGACGGTTTCAAAGCGAGTGACCGGTTCGTATATTGCCGGTACAGACAAACAACCTTCCTCTGTTTTCATCTCACCTTCAGACGAGATAATTTCAGGGTTAATGAAGCATAGCGGGTCTTTTTTGTCTTCGGTGACGTCAATCACCAGCATGCGTTTATATTCACCAATCTGCACGGCAGCCAGACCAACACCCGGCGCGGCATACATGGTTTCAAGCATGTCATCTTTTAGTTTAACCAGCGACTCATCGAAACGGGTGACCGGTTTGCCTTTTTTACGCAAACGCGGATCAGGGTAATTTATGATTTCTAATAGGGCCATAATTGTTCAAAATATTAATCAAGTTTAAAAAGGGACTGAAAAAACGCTGGAGTTTAGCACGATTAATCTGCCAACCCGCCAAAATTGCGTTGTTTTCGCTTATTTAATTGGCTTTTAATGCCGACAAACCTTCTTTAGCGCAAATCATGCCATAAAAAACTAGCCCAAAAATATTTTTACCTTATACTTCAGTATATTGCTATCAATGCCGTAAAATTTAAAACGACGTATTCGGGCAATATTCAATGGCACTAAAATCAAAAAAATGACCGGCGCTAACCACAGGTGCCAACTTACAAAGGGCGTACCCGAGAATGAAAATAAAACGCGCATGCATAGTAATTCTAGCGCTATTTGCGATAAACACAGCCACTTATGCTGAAGAAATTGTATTAAAACCCCAGCACCCGACAAATTATGTGATCAAAGACGGTGATACGCTCTGGGATATTGCCAGCCGGTTTTTACGTGACCCCTGGCGCTGGCCCGACATCTGGCAGGTAAACCCGCAAATTAAAAATCCGCACCTGATCTATCCGGGTGATCAGGTTGTGCTCACCTTTAAGGACGGCAAACCCAAGCTGGTATTAAAACGCTCAAACACCACCCAGGATAATTTACGCGTCGTTAAACTCAGCCCGACCATTCGCAAACGCCAGCTAACCAAAGCCGTGCCCACTATTCCCATTAACGCGATTCAACAATTTCTCACCCGTCCATCGGTTTTAAGTGATGACGCCCTGGAAAGCCTGCCTTATGTGCTCAGCATTCAGGGCCACCGCATCGTTTCCGGCACCGGTGACACACTGTATGCCAGGGGCATTATTCCTGGCAGCATTACCCGATACACCATCGTCAGAGCTGGCAAAGAATACACAGACATCGTCGACGGCGACAAAATGAATGTTGGCCAGGAGGCCATTTACATTGGCGAAGCCAGAATCGATAAATTTGGTGACCCTTCAACCGTCACCATCACCCGCGCTAAGCGAGAAGTACTAGTAGGCGATCGCTTATTACCGTCGATTCCACAGGCAATCGAATACAACTTCCAGCCTCATGCACCGAAAAATAAAATCAACGGCAAAATTATATCTGTCGTCGACGGGTTTTCACGTATAAGCCAATATCAAACGGTTGTGATCAACCGGGGTTCCGATCACAGCATGGAAAAAGGTCACGTACTGGCTATTTTTCAGGCCGGTGAAACAATTGACGATGACCTGAACCATCATAGTACTGATGAAGTCACCCTGCCTGACGAGCACGCCGGTTATTTGTTACTTTTCAGAATTTTTGACAAAGTGAGCTACGCCCTGGTCATGAAAGCCACGCGTGAAATTCATATTCTGGATAGTGTAACTAATCCTTAAGCGCCGTTTTTCACGCACGAGTACCAATTTAACACTCAACGCTCAATCTTAAACATCAAAACCTCGCTTCGCGTCAATATGGATTTCGGCTAATAATACACCGGAATAACTGACGTGGCCCGCCGTGTCTGATGGCGGGGTGATAGAGGGATGATAGAGATGATAGAGATGATAGAGATGATAGAGATGATAGAGATGATAGAGGGATGATAGAGGGATGATAGAGGGATGATAGGGTGGTGAAGAGTTGCCTGATGCCTTTGTATTCAATCAGAGAGGGAAACACCTGGCTTAATCAGCCAATCCACGCTAATATCCCTGCAAATTCGTCTAATATTCAACCAGCCCGCACCCCATGACACAATTAAAATACTGGCTCGCGCTTAATCGCACCCCCTATATCGGCCCTGTCAGCTTCAGGACTATTCTTGAAGTCGCTGATTCGCCTAAAGATATTTTCGACAACATCAATGAAATCAAAAAGCACATTAATCTAAACGCACGCTCACTGGCTTATATTAAAAATCCGGACTGGCAGGCAATAGAGGCAGAATTAAGCTGGGCCAAGACAGAAAAAAACCACATTATCACCCTAAATGATGCCCGCTATCCTCAGCGTTTGGCCGAAACCCAGGACGCCCCGCCCCTGCTCTATGTGCATGGCAACCCTGACAACTTAAATCAGCCTCAAATAGCCATTGTCGGCAGTCGCAACCCCAGCCCGACAGGTAAAGATAACGCGTATCAATTTGCAAAATACCTCGCTCAGCAAAATATCATTATCACCAGCGGACTCGCGCTCGGGATAGACTGTGAAAGCCATCGCGGCGCACTGGCCGCCGGCGCAAAAACCATCGCCGTCATCGGCACCGGCCTAAACCGGGTGTACCCCGCGAAGCATCGACAACTTGCACACGAAATTGTGAATAGTGGCGGCACACTGATATCAGAGTACCCGCTGGACACACCCGCCAAACGGGAACATTTTCCGAGGCGAAATCGCATCATCAGCGGCATGAGTTTGGGCGTACTGGTGGTTGAAGCGGCGCAGAAAAGCGGCTCACTCATCACGGCGCGTTACGCAGGCGAACAGGGCAGAGAAGTATTCGCCATACCCGGCTCAATTCATAATCCGCTGGCCAAAGGCTGTCATTCATTAATAAGAGAGGGTGCCAAACTGGTGGAAAGGGCAGAACACATATTAGAAGAACTTGGGCCTTTTGCGATCAATTGTGCGACAACACAGGAAACCAAAACCAGCAAAATCAGCGGGACAAACACAGAAAATATTGAACCAAAGCTCGACGCCGACTATCTACACCTATTAAAGCACCTCGGATTTGACCCCGTATCCGTTGACACACTCGTTGAACGAAGTGGATTGACTCCCGAGTCGGTTTCGTCCATGCTCTTGGTACTTGAGTTGCAGGATTACGTGCAATCTTTGCCCAGTGGTACATACTCACGCGTTAAATAATAAAGAGCAACTTATGAAAGAAAATGTGCTAGATGTCCTCATGTATTTATTTGAAAATTACATGGACCATGAAGAAGAAGGTGAAGAGGAAGGTGCAAACCAACCCGATAACGCAGCCCTATCGATAGAGCTGCAACAGGCTGGCTTCCACGAGTCAGATATTAACAAAGCCATATCGTGGCTTGAAGGTTTGTCTGACCTTCAGGATTCCGAGCTCAACGACGTGATACAAAACACAAAATCCTTTCGTGTGTTTTCGGAGCAGGAAAAACGAAAACTGAACCGCGATTGCATGGGTTTTATCCTGTTTATGGATCATATTGGCGCATTTAACCAAAATCTTCGCGAAATCATCATTGATCGCGTCATGGCACTTGAGGCCCCGGAAATTGACCTTGAGCAGTTAAAGTGGGTTATGTTGCTTGTTTTGTTTAACCAGCCAGGAAACGAGGCGGCCTTCGAATGGATCGAAGACGTGGTATTCGACGAAATTTCAAGCAGCATTCACTAAACAGAAGATTTCACCCGTAAACTATGCCCAAAGCGCTCGTCGTTGTAGAGTCACCCGCCAAGGCGAGAGCAGTTAAGCACCACCTCGGAAAAGGATTTGAGGTGCTCGCCTGTTATGGTCACGTACTCGACTTTAAGCCCAAAGAAGATGCCGTCAACGTTGATCGCGACTTTGCCATCAACTATCAGCCCATAAAAAAAAATGAAAAACACGTAACCGAAATTGCTGAAACCCTACAGCAAGCCAATACTTTATATCTTGCCACCAGTCCCGATTGCGAAGGTGAAACCATCGCCTGGCAACTGCGGGAAGCGCTCAGCGCCCGAATAGACCTGAAAGACAAAACAGTTAAACGCCTTATTTTTAATGAAATAAGCAAAGCCGCTTTACAAAAAGCCATCAATAATCCCCGTGACCTTTGTGAAACCATGGTCAACGCCCATCGGACCCGGCGGGTGCTGGATTATCTGCTGAGTTTTAATTTATCACCGTTATTGTGGAAAAAAATCCGACGCGGACTAACTGCTGACAGAATACAAAACGCGGTATTACGCCTGATTGTTGAGCGTGAACAAGCCAGAGAAAATTTTCAGGCACTGCCATACTGGACAATCGACGCCGATATCACCCCGATGGGCACTAAATCCAGCGCTAAATCCAGCACCAAATCCAGCGCCAAGAAGCAAACATTCAGCGCCCGGCTAACACATTACCAAACCACAACGCTTGAGCAATTTAGCGTAAATAGCCCGGATATTGCCGATGCCATCGAAACCACGCTGAACATCCTCACCAAAGGCAATCTGACCGTTACCAATGTGGAAAACACACAACAAAAACAAAAACCGTCACCGCCTTTTATTACATCAACACTACTGCAGGAAGCGGCCATCAAACTGGGTTTTAGCGCGCAACGCACCATGCGCACGGCACAACAACTTTTTGAAGGCGTCAACATTGGGGATGACCCGGATGAAGACGATGGCGAAAATGAGTATGACGAAACCGGCTTAATCAGCTTTCCGCAGACTGATTCCAACCGCATCCCTGAAGACGCGGCAAATGAAATACGCGACTTTATCAGCCGAAAATACAGCAATGAATCCATTCCGGACTCGCCTCATGTCTATCTATCTCTGACACAAAATACCGATCACGAAGCCATTCGTCCTACATCGATAAAACGAGAGCCCAAGCAAATAAAGGCGAAACTGTCCGCCAACCAGTACAAATTATATGACTTAATCTGGAAACGTAGCATCGCCTGCCAGATGATTCACGCCAGCATCGATACCATTAACGTTGATTTTGACGCAATTCAAGGCATTTTTCGCGCAACCAGCACCCGTGTTTCAAATCCCGGATTCATGGCGGTTTATGCGGCAGAAAAAGACACAAAAGCAGAAAACCCGGAAGATGAGGGGCGCATACTTCCGCCGTTAAAAAAAGGCGATAAAGTCAAACTCCAAGAAATCCGCCGCGAACAACATTATGCCGAAGCGCCATCTCGCTTTACCGAAGCAAGCCTGATTAATGCGCTTGAAGAACTAGGCCTTGGCCGCCCGTCAACCTACGCCGCAATGATTACCAGCCTGCAAAACAAAGAGTACATCGAACAGGAAAAAAAGCAGTTTTATCCCACCGATGTCGGCCGTGTGGTCAACAAATTTCTCACCCAACATTTCGCCCGTTATGTTGATTATCAATTAAATGCACAGCTCGAAAGTGACATTGATGCGATCGCCCGCGGTGAAAAAGAATGGCTGCCGCTGGTACGCGAATTCTGGCAACCTTTTGCCGAACTAGTCAAAAATAAACATGATTCCGTCAACAAAAAAGATGTCACACAGGAAGCCCTGGACGAAAAATGTCCGCAATGCAGCGAGGCACTTTCCATTCGACTCGGCCGCCGGGGAAACTTTATCGGTTGCACGGCCTACCCGCAATGCGATTACACACGAAACCTCGACGAAAGCCAGAATAGCTCAAACGAAACCGGCGTTTTTGAAGGTCGCAGCTGCCCTGATTGCGAATCGCCCCTTGCCATTAAACAGGGACGCTACGGTAAATTTATCGGCTGCACCACCTACCCCGCGTGCAAATACATAGAGCCACTGGATAAACCGGATGATACCGGCGTTAACTGCCCTGAATGCCAGAAAAAGCGTAAAAACAGCGCGATACTGAAAAGGCACTCCCGAACAGGAAAAACCTTTTATTCCTGTGCAGCTTATCCGACTTGCAGTTACTCGCTCTGGAACCCGCCGATTGCCGAAAAATGCCCGGACTGTGGCTGGCCGATTTTAAGTCTCAAAACAACAAAACGGAAAGGCGCTGAAAAGGTTTGTCCGCAAAAAACCTGTCAATATACCGCGCCCTATGAGACAACATAAGAAACAGCATAAGCCACACAAAAGCTTTCTCGTGTACGTTAGAGATCATGGCATGCAACTTGATGAAATAACTTTCAACACTGACATCAGTACAGGCATGAACACTGGCATGAATACTGGCACGCGCAAACAACCCGAACACTATTTGAGCATTTTATTTTGCTGCATATTTTTCATGCTGGCGAACACTTCCGCCTATGCCATCACATCCGCCGCATCAACAAACCTTTCCAGTAATCACAACAGCGGCAATGTCGAATACAAAAAGGCCTATCGTTACGACACCGGCAACAAACAAAAACGCAACCTTAACAAAGCCATAAAATGGTACAGAAGCGCCGCAAACAAAGGCCACGCCAAAGCGCAGTATCGGCTTGGCATCCTTTACTACAAACAAAAAAACTATAAAAAGGCCAAATACTGGCTCCGAAAACGCGCCAAAGCCGATGAAGCTGACGCGCAGTATCACTATGCCAACATCCTCCGCTTTGGCCTCAGCGGCAAACAACAAACCTCAGCCGCCAGAAAATGGTATTTAAAAGCCGCCAGGCAGGGTCACAAGCACGCCCAATATGAACTTGCCCTGCAATATCAAAAAGGCATCGGGGCCAAAAAAAATCCGGCTGAAGCAAAAAAGTGGTTTCAAAAGGCCGCGAAACAAAAACACAAACATGCCAAACAGGCGCTAAAAACATTTCAGAGGCAAAAGCAAAACCCCACAAAAACCGCTCAGCAGTTATTTCTAAAAAAGAATTTAAAATCCGCCAAAGCAGGTAACAGTGAGGCCCAGTACAAATTAGCCATGGCTTATAAATCCGGAAAAAAAGCCCCGAAAAACCCGAAAATATCACTAAAATGGTTAAAAAAAGCCGCCATCTCAAATCATGGTGATGCACAGTACGAGCTCGCAAGCCTGTATTTCGAAGGTAGCCCGCTGGTCAAAAAAAATCAGCATCAAGCCCGCAAATGGTATCAAAAAGCCGCCGACAACAATCACCGACAGGCCAACCGGGCACTTGATAAAATTGCCAGTGAAACGCTAAAAGCACAACAACTTATACGTTTTGGCCGCTTAATCGACTCAGCCCTGCTCGGTGATGCCGAACAACAATACGCGCTGGGCATGCATTATCTGGTCGGCTTTAAAACTGAACCAGACGATGAGCAGGCATACTACTGGTTAAACCTGGCCGCGAAACAAAATCACCCGCGCGCCATGTACCAGATCGGCAACCAATACATGCAAGGTATCGGGGTAAAAGTTGACCCTAGCCAGGCCATCCATTTTTTTGCCGCAGCGGCAAAGCACAACATAGCAGCGGCCAAAACTGCGATTAAGCTCTTCGCCAATAACGGCTACCAGCGCCGGGTAGATGCCGAAAATGGCGACAAGTCCGCGCAATTTCATATTGCCCTGTCTTATTTAGATAAGAACAGCGTCGCAGAAAAACAAAAAGGACTTAAATGGCTGCTAAAAGCCGCTGAACAATCTTATCCCCCCGCCCTGACAAGCCTTGCTCACCTGTACGAAACCGGCGAACTTATACCGAAAAATGACAAAAAAGCCTTTCTTGCTTATCAATCCGCCGCCGATAAAAACGATGCATTCGCCCAATATCACCTCGGCAGAATGTATCAAACCGGCGTCGGCACCGAGCCAAATCAAAAACTCGCCTACCGCTGGCTTGAAAAAGCCGCAAGCCAGGGCTTACGAGAAGCACAGCAGGCACTTCAGTTTTCTGGCCTCTAAACCAAAAATAATCGCTCTACATTAGACAAAACACCAAAAACTGCTACTTTTTAACCAGTTCCTGCCGATATCTTTTGCCCAAAGCGCCATATACCGGTAGAATGCGCGTCTTTTTAAAATGGTTTAACGTCCCGCTTTTATGCTATATATCGCCGGATCAAACCGACATGTACTCGCCGCCCGTTTTAGGATGATGGCGAGATTCAAATTACCAACCTAAAAGCAAACCATCATGAGCAATCTGGAAAACCTACGTAACATCGCAATTATTGCCCACGTCGATCACGGTAAAACCACGCTTGTCGACAAACTGCTGCAATTCTCCGGCACACTAGAAGCGTCACGCGGCGATGCCGAAGAACGAGTCATGGACTCAAACGACATCGAAAAAGAACGTGGCATCACCATTCTCGCCAAAAATACTGCCATTACCTGGAACGACTACCGAATCAATATCGTAGATACCCCTGGTCACGCAGATTTCGGCGGCGAAGTAGAGCGCGTACTTTCCATGGTTGACTGTGTTTTGCTTTTAGTTGACGCGGTTGATGGCCCAATGCCACAAACCCGCTTCGTGACACAAAAAGCTTTCGACATGGGTCTTAATCCGATTGTTGTCATCAACAAAATTGACCGCCCCGGCGCACGTCCTGATTATGTAATGGACCAAACATTTGACCTGTTCGATCGTTTAGGTGCAACGGATGAGCAGCTTGATTTCCCGGTTGTGTACGCATCCGCATTAAATGGTTATGCCAGCCTCGAAGAAGATTGCCGCGAAGGTGATATGACACCGTTGCTTGAAACCATCGTTAATCACGTTAAAGCCCCTGACCTTGATACCGAAGGCACGTTTCAAATGCAGGTCAGCGCACTTGATTACAACAGCTACGTTGGCTTGATTGGTATCGGCCGAATCAATCGCGGCAAAGTGAAAACAAACACAACAGTCAAAATCGTCGGTGCAGACGGTAAAGAACGTGCCGGACGCATCTTAACCGTTATGGGTTTCCACGGCCTTGAGCGTGTCGAAGTACCCGAAGCACAAGCCGGTGACATCATCGTATTTACGGGTATTGACCCGCTGCATATTTCAGATACCTTATGTGACCCTACCTGTGTTGAAGCATTGCCACCATTATCGGTAGATGAGCCAACTGTGAGCATGACCTTTCAGGTAAACAACTCGCCCATGGCAGGCCAGGATGGCAAATACGTAACATCAAGAAACATCCGCGACCGCTTGGACAAAGAGTTATTAACCAACGTTGCCTTACGCGTTGAAGAAGGCGACGACGCTGATAAGTTTCGGGTATCAGGCCGTGGTGAATTACACCTTTCAATCTTAATTGAAAACATGCGTCGTGAAGGTTTTGAGTTAGGCGTGTCGCGCCCTGAAGTTATCATCAAAGAAGTTGACGGCGAAAAACACGAGCCTTTTGAACAATTAACCGTTGATGTTGAAGAACAACACCAGGGCACTGTCATGGAGCGCTTAGGCTTACGTGGTGGCGACCTTAAAAACATGGTGCCAGACGGAAAAGGTCGCGTACGTTTAGACTTTGTCATTCCTTCACGCGGTTTAATCGGCTTCCGAACAGAGTTCTTAACAGCAACTCAAGGTGGCGGATTAATGTATAGCGTATTCGATCATTACGGGCCAATGAAAAAAGGTACCTACGGGTTGCGCAACAACGGTGTGCTTGTGTCTAACGGCATGGGTAAAGCCGTTGGTTTTGCATTGTGGAATCTTCAAGAGCGCGGCCGTATGTTCTTAGGCCACAATGATGCCGTTTATGAAGGCATGCTCATCGGTATTCACAACCGCTCAAACGACCTGGTTGTTAACCCGTTAAAAGCAAAACAATTAACTAACGTACGTGCTTCCGGCACCGACGAGTCAATTGACTTAACGCCACCGATTCGCCAATCACTAGAGCAGGCATTAGAGTTCATTGATGATGATGAACTGGTAGAAGTAACACCGCACTTTATTCGTTTGCGTAAAAAATTACTTACTGAAAACGAACGTAAGCGCGCAAGTCGAGCACCTAAAGCACCTTAAGCAGCGGCTTAAACAGTGACTTAAGCAGTGACTTAAATCGGCAACACAAAAAAGCCCCTGTTTTAATTAGCAGGGGCTTTTTTATTGCAGTTATTTACGCAAAAAACTTACGAAGCTAAACTTCCGTCGCGATAATCCTGAATCGCCTGCTCAATTTCCTGCGGTGTATTCATCACAAACGGCCCGTATTGCGCTATCGGCTCGCCAACGGGCTTACCTGCTAATAGTAAAAATCGCGCTGTATCTGCGCTTGTCACCTTAACTGTGCCGTTTTTAGTTAACGAAGCAACATCAAACGCCTTAAGCAGTTGGCCTTCAACATTGACGTTGTTTTCATACACGTACAACAACGCCGTGTGCCCATCAGTAATCGGGATTTCTACCGATGTACCTCCCGGCAAATGCACATCAAGATACACCGGCTCGGTAGACAACCCATTCACCGCGCCTTTTAAAGCTTCGCCATTTAAAACAACGTCACCGGCAATGATTTTTATCTTCACACCGTCAAAACCCACCGCCGGAATCTGCGCTGCCGGAATGTCACGATAAGCCGGGTCTTTCATTTTCTCTTTTGCAGGCAAATTCACCCACAATTGAAAACCACGCATCAAACCTGCTTCCTGTTGCGGCATTTCTGAATGAATAATCCCCCGCGCCGCCGTCATCCATTGCACATCACCGCCATTTAGCAAGCCTTTATTACCCAGGTGATCTTCATGTAACATTTTGCCATCTAGCATATACGTTACCGTCTCAAAACCCCGATGCGGATGCGAAGGAAAACCGGCAATATAATCGGATGCCTCGTCAGAGCCGAACTCATCCAGCAATAAGAAAGGATCAAATTCTTTATTGGTTCTGTCACCACCGAACACCCGGTTAAGCTTTACGCCAGCGCCATCGGATGCAGGACGCGCGGTTAAAACGCGGTTGACTGTGCGTAATGTGATGTTAGTTGTTTTCATATCGATCTCCTTTTCGCCGTATTCACTACATTTTACTTCTGTTACGCATAAGAATAAGCGAAATATCCAATCAATCCAGCACCTTTTTAGATGTTATTTATCGAATTATTTGATGTGATTTTGGTAAGGGTTCTGATGGGGGAGCGAAGAGCAGCATAAGTTGCCATTGACAATTATGACCGGCAGTCATAAAATGACTAACATTCATACTTGGCCATTCTACAATGAAAAGCAGTCTTTCCAGAAAAGAGCGTCTGTTCCAACAACGTGAGACGGACATTATCAGCGCCGCTACTTCACTTTTTCGTATTAACGATCTGAATCGCATTAGCATCGAACAGATAGCCCAAAAGGCAGATATTGGAAAAGGAACAGTTTACAAACATTTCATCAGCAAGGATGAAATGTTTGTCCGCATTGTGATGGACTTAAATCTCGCAATGCGTAAAGAGATCAGCGAAATTGACCCAGGCCTCCCCTTTCGAGAGAGACTGGATAACATTATTGCCGTCATCTGGGATCACGATATGCGGGACTCTCAATTTCTCAAACGTTTAAATTTGCATTTGTTGACCAACGATTTTCGTAGAAACTTAAAACCAGAAATCCTCGACGAACTTAATCAACTGCAAGAAGAGGACAATTTATTTTACCTGGCGTTGATGCGCGACGCGCAAGAGAAAAAAGAAATTGTAAACGAACCCCTTGAATCACTCCTGTTTTGTGCTCGTGCGGCAATTGATGGCGCCATCTTACTCTACTGGCAACTGGAAAGTGACGAACGGGTTAATGCAAGTGATAGCGAGCGTTATTTGCAATCACTACAAAACTTCGTTTATCGCTCACTAATGCCGTAATTTCATTAAACCTGTTTCGTTTTCATTTTTACGCTTGAAGGATACACCATGCTTATCCCAACAACACTTCACAACCCCGTCCGTTCAGACTACACCGCAATTCAAACTAAACTATCAACAGCAATCAAAAAAGGTATGAAGAAACATAAAATCGTCGGCATGAGTCTCGCGTTGATTGATGATGGTGAAGTTGTATGGGCAGAAGGTTTTGGTTATGCCGACAGGGAAAACAAACGGCTCGCCGATAAAAACACACTTTACAAAGTAGGTTCGATTACGAAAGTATTTACAGCAATAGCCGCTATGCAGTTAGTTGAAAAAAAACAACTGAACCTGGATGCGCCTGTTCAAACCTATATTCCAGAACTCGATATCAAATATCACACACCAACAAACAACCCGATTACCCTGCGCCACCTGATGAACCATACCTCAGGCCTGCAGGTCGACCAGATGGCGGGCATGTTTAACAAAAACCCTGAGCACTTCAGTAACGTCATTGATTTCCTCAATAAAAATCACGCAGCCTATGCACCGGGAACCATCGCAACATACTCAAACTTAGCGATGGATTTGGTCGGCGTTATCATCGAACGGGTTTTCGGGCAAAGTTTTGAAGCCTACATGACCGACAACCTATTAACACCGCTGGGGATGAGCCAGTCGGTACTCAGAGAAAAGAATACAAACCCGTTACTCATGTCGCTCGGTTATAAAAAAGGAAAATTTCACGAAGAGTACCCTATTCGCAGCGTTCCCGCCGGAAACTTACACAGTAATGTTGTTGAAATGAGCCAGTTCATCGGTTCGATTTTACAGGAAGGCGCCCCACTCATTTCTAGGCATTCCTTTAAAGAGATGACACGCATACAAACAGATGATACAAAATTTGACTCCGGCGCAAAATTCGGACTCAACTGGTTTTTACAAAATCCACAACTAGACTACGCCGGGAAATTTCTTAGCCACAACGGTGGAACCATGAACTTCATCAGTTCACTAATGATACTTCCCGAAAAAAAACTGGGGGTCATCGTGCTATCTAACTCTGCCATGCAAATTCAGTTTATTGACGAAACAGCCACGCAGACTCTGCAACAAGCGCTTAAAGTAAAACATGGTTTAAGTCCGCCACCAAAAAAAACATGGCCCGAAATTATTTCCCCACCAGATGAAGCCGTATCAATCCTATGTGGAAATTATGTTACACCGCTAGGGTTTGCAAAAATTGATCAGGATAAAAAAGGGCTATTCGCAAACCTGCTTCACAAAAAAATCAGGCTTAAATACCACAAAGACGGATGGCTTTCGCTAAAATTCAAACTGTTCGGGCTAATTCCCATCCCCTTGCCCGGCCTCAATAAAATTCGCATTCAGACCAGGAAAATTGCAGGCGAAAAAATATTGTATGCTGAAGAACACGATGCCGTTTATATTACAGGAAAAATTTTTAGCGCAAACGCCATCAGTCCCATTTGGCGTTCTCGGCTGGGGGAATATAAAGTGGATTATCGCGACGGCGACTACCATTGGGCAAAGAAAATTGTTCTAACAGAAAGAGACGGCATTTTATTTTTCAACATCAAAGACCAACAAATTGGAGGCTCGTTACTTATCATTAATCCCTTAAATGAATGCATGGCTATTTTTGAGGGGATCGGTAGAGCAATGCAGGAAACAATTTATGCCAAAGGCGAATATGAAAAAAGCGAGATATTTTATTCCGGCTACCGTCTAATTTTTAGCAAGCGTATTTAATAAAAAACAAGACGCCAGCGACTATCTGGCCACTCGAAAAACCACTGATAGACTGTTACCAAAGATATTTTATCGATGGTACTTCGCATTGCCTTATCTATTCTCAACTAACCAGAAAAACTCACTATCAGCGCGCTTAGTGTTGGTAGAAAAGTTTTAGTAACCACCATCTTATCCACGGACGCCGCATCAAGTAAATCCTTAAAGTTGCTTTACAAAAGTCGCTGGCATATAGAGTTGGATCTGCGAAATATCAAAACAACATTAGACATGGAAACCCTAAGTTGCAAGACATCAGAGATGGCAGAAAAAGAAATGTGGACGTATTTTCTCGCTTACAATATTATTCGAATAATCATGGCAGAATCCGCAGCACGGGCGGATTTATTGGCGTAATAAAAAAGTTTGCGTTCACCTGGTTGGTGAATCAAATCTTTATCATATAGCCAGGCGAATCAAGTAGTTGTGCTCTAGCTCGTGGATCAACTGATTTTTCTAGGTTGAACCAAGAGTGATAAAACGACGACCAAAACCATTCCCATTACTGACAAAACCAAGAACTCAAGCGAGAAATGAGGTAAAAAATAATGGACCTCTAAAAAAACAAAAATGAGCTAATCAAGTCGTAAAAATTTATTATTTTTGTTAAGGCTAAAGCTTAAGGAAGTGACATTCTGGTCTGCCCCCTATTGCCCCTCTTCTTGCCACACGAGTGAAGCGAATGGCTTGATTTGCTTATGTTTCATTTCGCAATGTTTAATTTCACCTCTCCCTTTCCGCCTGATGTATCACTATTCACCTTGCATTTTAGACGGAATTTCTTCCAATAAAAAATTAATCAGTGCGCGTGTTTTTGCTGGCATAAATTCTCTTTCAGGAAAAACTGCGTACATAGGTAACCCTCCAATGGGTTCATACCCCGACAATATTGGAATCAATTTTCCTTGTCGAATTGTGTCACCTAAAAGGCCTTTATCTATGAGCAATACGCCGGCGTGTTCAATCGCGGCAGAAACTAGTGCACTTGGGTCGTTGATGGCCAATGGTCCCGAAACGGTGACACTCTCTTCTCCTTCTTCACTGGCAAACGTCCATGTGTTCATAGCCAATTTTGAGTTTCGATAAAACAAACAACGGTGGTGCACTAAATCGCTTGGTGTTTCCAAAGGTGGAGCATTCTTTAAATACTCCGGGCTTGCGCAAAGCATCCAGGATAAATCACCGAGTTTCCGCGCAATCAAAGTTGAATCAGGTAAGTAACCAATACGAATAGAAACATCTATATTTTCTGCCACCATGTCGACAAACCGATCTTCTAATTGCAGATTTACCGTTAGCTTTGGATAGCGCGCTAAAAACTTAGCCATTAAAGGAACCAAATGAACGCGCCCTTGCGCACTGGAACACGATACTTTTAGTGCTCCCGCTATTTCTGACTGATGATCTTCGCTAATGTGCTCAATCGCCTGGAGCGCCAATTCAACCTTATGTGCCTCTTGAAGAACCTGGCGACCAACTTCCGTGAGCACAATTTTACGCGTGGTTCGGTTGAACAACCTGGAACCTATTTTCTTTTCCAGCGCAGCCAATTGTTTGCTAACAGATGACCGGCTTATCCCCAGCAACTGTGCAGCAGCCGATAAACTACCCAGCTTATTTATGTGAGAAAAAAGAACCAATCCCTTCATATTTTCGTTTTCAAGCGGCATATTTATGTGCTTTGTTTCTAGTATGGAAACAATATAGTGTGAAAAAGACACCTAATCAAGACACAATTTGTGGCGTACCATTCTCTTACCCTTAGAAAACAAATAATTTTAGAGAGAAGACATGAGCAACTTTATGAAAGCCGTACAAATCAATAGCTTTGGTGACCGAACTGTTTTGGAATTAAACGACATCGATATTCCAACACCCGCTGCGAATGAAGTACTGATCAAAGTAAAATCAGCAGCCGTAAACCCTGTGGATTGGAAAATTCGCGAAGGCTACCTGCAATCCATGCTTAACCACACATTACCATTAACACTGGGTTGGGATGTATCTGGTGAGGTTGCGGCCATCGGTGATCAAGTGAATCGACTCAAGGTAGGCGATGCTGTATACAGCCGACCTGACATCAGTAAAAATGGCAGTTATGCCGAATACATGACAGCCGTTGCCGATGAAGTTGCGATCAAACCCAATTCATTCACTTGGCAAGAAGCGGCAGGTGTTCCATTAGCCGCACTGACTGCATGGCAGTCGCTATACGAACTGGCGAATTTGGAAGCCGGCGAGCGTGTATTAATACATGCGGGCTCTGGCGCTGTAGGGCAATTCGCCATCCAGTTAGCAAAATTACGCGGCGCTTATGTCTACACTACAACTTCGTCAAAAAACACTAGCTTGGTACAAAGCCTCGGCGCAGATCAAGCCATTGATTATCACCAAGAAGACTTTTCGGAATTGAAAGATATTGACGTTGTTTTCGATACCATTGGTGGCGAAACGCTAGCAAACAGTTGGAAAACTTTAAAGAAAGGCGGTCGCTTAGTCTCCATTTGCGACGTACCAGATGAAACAACTGCGGCCGAACACGGTGTTTCTGCATTCTTCTGTTTTGTACAGCCAAACCGCGAACAGTTAGATCAACTGTCTGAGCTTGCCAACGCTGGCAAACTAAAAGTGAATATCGACAGTGAATTTGGATTGGATGAAGTGGCAAAAGCTCATGAGCGCAGTGAAACCGGTCGCGCACAAGGGAAAATTATTATTAACGTATCAGAATAGCCCTGAATAAAAGAAAGGCCTAGTTTTTCGTCTCACCATTTTCAGTCAAAAGACCAGCCTCATTTAGGCTGGTCTTTTTGCTTGGGTGGAGGGCAAGAGAGAAAATATGACTGGCGCTTTGATTAGCCAAAGACGGAATTGTATTTTCCTCACACAACCTATCCTTGTTCGTTAGCTTGATTTATTATAATGGTACTTACATGCAATGACTGTTATATGTGAGTCATTAACTGCATATACTAATCGGTTGGTGTCATCAATTCTACGTGACCAAAAACCAGATAGGTTTTCTTTTAATGCTTCTGGTTTACCAATGCCTTCAAATGGTGAACGTAGGATGTTATCAACTAGTTTGTTGATTCGTTTCAATGTTTTTTTATTTTGGGCTTGCCAATATATATAATCTGACCAAGCTGCTTCCGTCCACGCCAGGGCTCTACTCATTTAATAATTCTCTTTCCTTGAATTTTCCTTGGCGATATTGTTCAATAGATTTACTGAGATGCTCTGCATTTGCCGGGCTTTTAAGTAAATATACTGTTTCCATAAGACTATTGTAAAAGTCTAAAGACATCACAACTGCATCATCGCTATCGCGACGCGTAATTACAGCACAGTCAGCATCATTAACCACTTGATCTAAAACAGATTTAAGTGAGTTTCTTGCTTCGGTGAATGAGATAATACGCATTGTTATAACCCCTTACATGTACGATATATTGTACAAGTGTAGCGCATGGATTGGATATGCGCAATATATTATCGCAATAGGGGACAGACCACTATATCTCGATAATTTTCTTCGGCCTACCCGCTTTCCCTTTCGTTACGCGCCTACCCAAAGTTCGTGCAATCTCAGCTTGAAAGCGATCATTACCAAGTACAACATTACCATTAGTCGCTTCTCTAATTTTGTTATCAATATTCACATCAACATGGGCCTTGAATAACACTCTATTATTGATAATCCTCATCAGAAAAAAAACAGTCTGATCGATTATTCCCACGCTGGATAATCTGCCATGGAACACCTGCTACAGATAGTCTCGCACGTCGTGGCATTGTATGCATCTCTCGACATAGGATAAAGGCTGATAAATATATCAGATTAATAGTGGTCTGCCCCCTATTACTGTGGTCTGCCCCCTATTACTTATTCAAAATAAATCGCCAGCTGGTATTTTCTGTGAAAATTAGCTTCTATACTGTTTTGTATCACCTTGTTACAGGACATACCCTTGCGACTGCATATTCTATTTGCTCTTCTGCTGGTGTTGACCTCTAGTCAGGCAGCGCCACCAGCTATGCTGAGCTATGACAAACGCTCTATCTCTATCGATGGTAAAGAGTACTCGGTAAGGTTGCCAGAGGGTTATACGCTTGAGTTGCTGACGTCCGAGTTGGATGGGCCGCGGTTGTTAAATTTTGCCGTCAATGGTGATCTGTTTATTGGCTCCAAGTCAGGCAATATCTATCGTCTGGCACCGCCTTATGATCGGCCACAGATATTCCTGGACATTGGTGGCTATCCCCACAGTGTTGCTTTTCGCCCCGGTGAAATTCTGATTGCCAAAACCGAAGGGCTGTATAGGGCGCCTTATAAGCCAGGCCAGGCGTCGATTCCTTTGAGTTCGGTCAGATTGTTGGCGCGCTTACCGGGTGGTGGTGGGCATTCAAGCCGGACGGTGGCGGTTGGACCGGATGGCCGGGTCTATCTCAGTCTTGGCATAACAGGTAACTGCAGTGATGAGTATCTCGGTGATTCATATCCGTTCAATTTACGTCGCGGTGGTGTGTTGGTGCTGAATGAGACAGATGGCAGGGCGCGCTGGCAGGCCTTTGCCTCGGGACTGCGTAATCCGGTCGGTTTTTCCTGGCATCCGCGCACGTATGAGATGTATGCCGGCAACAATGGTCCTGACCATCTGGGGTTTGACCAGCCGCCTGAATATTTTAGCCGCTTGATGCCAGGCTCTTTTCACGGCATGCCCTGGTTCCAGTATGACGGCAAACAGATAAAACGCGACAAATGCATAGACAGGGCTGCACCCCGCCCCATCACTGATGTGGCCAAACCGATAGTGACCTTTCCTTCCCGTAACGCACCTATGGGGGTTGCTTTTGTGCCTGCAGGGGCGATGGATGAGTCACTGGAGCATGATGCCATCGTGGCCTTGCGTGGCTCATGGGGGACCAGGCCGTTGGGTGGTTTTGTAGGTCTGCCTTCGACGCGACGTCATCCGCAATTGGTGGTGGTGCGCTTTGATGAAGGCAGAGCAGTCAGGGTTGAGGAGCTCTTGACCGGTTTTCAGTTGCAGGATGGCGACCGCTGGGCGCGCCCAGTAGGGGTCGCCATTGGCCCCGATGGGGCGCTCTATTTCACCAGTGATAGTGAAACCCATGGCTTGTTTCGTTTGAAACGGAAATGAGAGGTAGGCTGGATTGCTTAGTTGAAACGGTATAGCGGTATAGGCGGTATAGGGGACAGACCACTATATCTCGACAATTTTCTTCGGCCTACCCGCTTTCCCTTTCGTTACGCGCCTACCCAAAGTTCGTGCAATCTCAGCTTGAAAGCGATCATTACCAACCACAACATTACCAT
>Ga0316208_1000467_pt1 | contig 49308 bp, 40 predicted proteins | sample 3monopyrite_MG_FD_204944 | JGI IMG/M metagenome (GOLD analysis project Ga0316208, IMG submission 204944) | Microbial mat bacterial communities from mineral coupon in-situ incubated in ocean water Damariscotta River, Maine, United States -... | ecosystem: Environmental > Aquatic > Marine >... | reverse complement strand
TTATTACTAAGCTTTCGAGTTTCTATAAATAATTTTCTTCTCAAACAACTTTACTTTTTAAAAATAAGCCAACACAACTACTTTTGCGAGATAAGCTGAATATTAGACGGAACTTATTAATTGCAGTACTAGGAGCTTGTCCGAGAATAGCGATTGTAACGAGAGAAAGTTAAATTGAGACAGGTTTTTGCCTAATTTGAGGCGAATAGCACTGCTATTTAACAAGAATTAGGTGAAAAACTGTCCAATTTCAACTTTTTCGCAGTAAATTTCTATTCTCGGACAAGCTCCTAGGCCTGTATCTGTTACAGAAGTTCTGTCCTTTTACATTTTCTTAACGAGGAAAAGAGTACTATAGCTAATTCTATTTGTTGATCCCCTCTAAATTTATGCGCATTATATTATTAGCCTTATTAATTCTACTGACTTCCGTTAGCACCTCTAAAGAAATGACAAACAAGCAAGAAAGTCGAGTGGCAATTGAGTCAGTCGTTGTCTATGGGATTCGTTCTGGTCCGGGTTTGTGGAAAGTATCCAAAGGAGAGAATACTTTGTGGATTTTAGGCACTCTTTCCCCGCTTCCCAAAAGAATGGTCTGGGAATCCATGCAGGTTGAGTCTGTAATATACGATTCTCAGGCCTTGCTATTACCTCCAGTCGTGTCAGCCGAAATTGGCTTTTTTCAGGGGATTTCATTGGCTGCTTCAGCCATAGGCATGAAGAAAAACCCAGAAAAGAAAAAACTTAAAGAAGTGGTTCCTGCTGATATTTATGCTCGATGGTTGCTTTTGAAAAAGAAGTACATGGGCCATAACCGCGGCATAGAAAAATCCAGACCTTTGTTTGCTTCGAGTAAATTATTCGATAAAGCCGTTGCTAAAATTGGTTTAACTTACAATACCAAAGTTGAGAAAAAAGTTAGAAAATTGGCCAAAAAAAATAAATTAGAACTCATTAGACCCATGATTAAACTGGATTTAGATAAGCCCAAAGCCGCTATTAAAAAATTTAAAAAAACACAATTAAGTGACTTGGAATGTTTTAGCAAAACATTGGATAGACTGGAAGAAGATGTGGACAATATGCGTATAAGAGCCAATGCCTGGGCCAATGGTAGCATTGCGATTCTTAATGAATTGACATTTCCAGATCAAAATCAGTCCTGTATTTCGGCAATATTAAACAACGATATTGCAAAGGATTTAGGCATGGAAGATATACGAGAGCGCTCTCGAAAATTATGGTTACAAAAAGCCAAAGAAGCACTGAACACGCATAATTCCACCTTTGCTTTTTTACCTATCTCTAGCTTGTTGGGAGAAAAGACTGTTTTGCAAGAATTAGCGGCAGAAGGCTACAGTGTTAAATTACCAAATTAGCCACTTGATATGAGGCCCAAAATCACGCACTGCTGTCCAGTTTAAATATAAGGCGGACTCTATTCTACTCCCTATTGTCTAGACCAATTTTGACTTTCTTTTAAGATATTTATCAGCGCCACATGCAGAAACTATTTTCTGAAATGCAATTTTTGGTAGAGGAGTGAGTAGTTGTGAGAAACATGTTGTGCCAAACATGAATGATTTTAATCGGACAGTAGTGCGTTTTTGCGGGAATGATGGGGTGAGTAGTTACAATAATACCATGCTGAACAGTTGTGATTTTTTGAAAAGCCTAATTATGGTGCTAGAAAAGTGTTGTTCCGTGTCGGGATTAGGGTTAAAGAGTTCTTTGCCACAATTCGAAACTAATGCATTGCCATAAAATTAAATAATCCACGTCTTTGTACTGTTTTTTGGGATGATCCAAAAGGCTGTAAATTCTTTCTTTTGAAACATATTCGGGCCATTGGCATTGCGGATTTTTTAGTAATTTTCGGACTTTTTCTATTTCTTTTTCTAATACACCTTTGATAAACATGGGTTTTAAGGTGGTAGTTTTTTGCCGACGAATAATTGAGGCTGGCAACAAATCTTTGGCTGTTGTTTTGGCTAGTTTTTTGGGTTGATTAAAATCTCCAAGTAGCCAAGCAGGAATGGCCAAAAAGAATTCAACTATCCTGCGATCGCGAAAAGGGTGGCGTACACTGATGCCTTCCATAAAAGAATATTCGTTATCCATCCAACTGGATTGTGCTGTTGCAATGCCTGTGACTAAATTAAACTGCTGGGAATGGGGCGATTTTCTAATTGTTTGTTGGCTTATTTTCGACTTGAGTTTTAGTTGAGCCTCTTTGCTTAGCCACGGAGCATTAAGAGTGGTGTTACTGGACCATTTTTTCGGAGCTATTTGCTTTAAACCCGTTTTAAGCCCGTGTTTTTTTATGGTGGAAAAGACAGATTTAATGGCACTAAGCGGTCGTTTTTTCACTTGATCGACCAACCAATAAATATAGCCTGTATATAAATGATCGGCAAATACACCTGTTAAAACGATGTTGATTTTTTTGTTTTTTGCTTGATTGTAGATAATCGATTTTAACGGTCGATAAGGATTGCTCACTGGTGAATTAGGGCTGATATGCCAAGGCGATAATAACGGCCAATGTCTTTCACCCGAAAATGTATGCATGTCCAAGTCCAAAGATCGCATGGCATCAATCCAGATGGATTCATTGGCCTCGGGCATATTGGGAAAAACATAAGAGAATGTGCTTATTTGTTTGTTTGTGGCCAAGGCGCTGGCTGCAACCAAGGTTGAGTCCATGCCACCACTCATCATTACTCCTATTCGGCTCTCTCCCTGGGTTTGAAAGGCGATCACTGTTTGCAATAAATGCTTGAATTTTTCGGCTAATTTTTCCGTTGATTTATCCTTGGATTTTAGCTTTTGCTGAGGAATATAATAAGGTTCTATTTTGTTGGTTTGGCCGCTAATAGTTAAGTATTGTCCGCCTTTTAATTGTTGTATGTTTTCATAAAAACAGCCATTATTTTGTGGCTGTGTTAGGGCAAAATAATGCAATAGCCGATCCTTGTTGATGACAATTTTGTCTTTGTCCAGTAACGGACTAGGAAAGTCAGAGCCATGGACGATATTGCCCTCATTTCTGAAATGCACGGCAAAATCGCCCAAAGCATCATTGGCAACTAGAAAATTTCGATTATTGCTATTGTAATGTATGACAATAAATGAACCATAGCAGTCATTTAAACCCGCAATGCCTTGTTGTTGTATTTTCTCAGCAAGGAAATGCGCAGCATTGGTCTTGCCTTCTAGGTCTTGATCCAAAAAACCATAAAAAACAGTAATAGTTTTTTGGTCTTCAAAGTCATAAAGTAATTTAGAGTTGTGGACTGAAAATATCAGCGCTTTGTGGCAAAGAATATGTTCCCACTGTTTGATAAGAGTTTTGTTGGGGTGTTGAATTTTAAGCATCTATTCCACCACCATTTTGGTGTTGCTAAAGCCTTGCAAATGGACTTTTTGAATGATATCTATGATATTTTCTTGTTCTGACAACGGCCCAATTCTGACGCGATAGAGTGGTGTGCTTGCTAAGGTAGTGCTGACATGAACGGGTAAAAATATAAGCTGACTTAATTGACTAGCAATTTGCATGGCTCTTTGTTTTTGTGAAAAAGCTCCTACTTGCAAAAACTTTAAAGCAGTTGTATCGTTGGTGTTGTTTTGTTCTTCTGGTTTTGCAATCACACTTGCCGTTTTATTGTTTGTGTTTCCTGCGGCTTGAATCAAACGTATATGAACATTGGCCAAGCCTTTTGTATCATAATCCAAAGCCTTGGCGGCGGCCCACGACAAATCAATGATACGCTTGCTCTTAAAGGGGCCGCGATCATTGACACGAACAATGACTTTTTTTTGATTGTCCAGATTGGTGACTTCGACATAACTGGGCAAGGGCAAGGTGCGATGTGCAGCCGTCAGTTTGTACATATCAAAGATTTCCATGTTGGAGGTGGTATGGCCATGAAATTTTTGGCCATACCACGATGCCGTACCTGTTTGCTCAAAATTATTTTTTGTGTCCACCAAGTAATAAGTTTTACCAAAAACCACATAAGGCGAATGATTGCCGTAGCGGCTTTTTGCTTCGGGTTGGATGTTCCACTCTGGTAAAGTCGATGTATCAAATTCATTGGAATCTGGAGCTCGATCTTGCATTATTGAATAACGCCCTTCGTTGGTGATTGGCGTTCTTACGGTCGTGTTTTTTTTTGAACAGCCTGCAAACAAAGCTAACAAAATTAGTGCAATGGATATTTTAGTTTGAGTGGATGGTACTATCATTATTCTTTTTTGGTGATTCTGTTTTTTATTTCCTCAGCCAACTGAAAAACAGCCATAGCATACATTTCACTGTGATTGTAACGAGTAATCACATAAAAGTTATGCAGTGCAAACCAGTATTCCATGTGGTCTTTTTGTTGCAATTGTGTCAGGCTCACTTTTACATCGTCTTGCAGTTTTTGTTTGGATACATAACCCATTTCTTTCAATTGTTTGACGCTTAAGGAAGGTTTTAAGGCCTGTTTTTTTAATTTTTTATGGTCTTTGGTCGCCGTAGCTTGAGAGACAACTGTTTGGCCTTTTTTCCAACCATGTGCTTTAAAATAATTCGCTACACTGGCAATAGCATCAGCAATATTATTGAGCAAATCACGCTGACCATCTTTGTCGTAATCCACCGCATACATAAGATAAGAGCTGGGCATAAATTGGCCAAATCCCATGGCTCCAGCATAAGAGCCCTTGGTTTCTAGAGCCGAAATTTTCTCTTGTGTAATCAATATTAAAAACTTTTCCAATTCCTTCGTGAAAAAGGCTGAGCGTTTTGGGTAATGAAAAGCCAAAGTGTAAAGGGCATCAATAACACGGTAACTGCCTTTGTTGCCACCATAATTGGTTTCTACACCAATTATTGCAACGATTATTTCTATTGGAACTCCGCTGTTCTTGCTCACGTTCTGCAACAGTTCTTTGTGATTGTTCCAAAATTCAACGCCTTGTTTGATGCGTTTTTCCTTTAAAAATATCGCTCGGTATTCGTACCATTTCTTTTTCTTTTCTGCGGGCCGATTCATGGCGTCAATAATGCTTTGTTTTTTTTCGGCTTGCGACAAAATAGTGCGGATTGTTTGTTCGTTAAGTTTGTTTCTTTCTGCGACATCTTTAATAAATGTATCCAGTGAAAGTTCTTTGGCTTGCAGTGAAAAGCTAAGGATGAGTAACACTATATATTTTTTCATGATTTTAATAATTTCCTATGGTTGTAAACAGACATAATCATGCCAAAAGAGGCCATCAGGGTAATAATGGAAGTGCCACCATAACTGACCAAGGGTAATGGTACACCAACTACAGGAAGTAAACCACTAATCATGCCTGCATTAATAAACACATAAACGAAAAATGTCAAGGTTAAAGCCCCTGCAAAAAGACGGTTGAAAGTATCTTTGGCGCGCGCCGCAATGTACAGTCCTCTAAAGATAATAGCCAAATAGATCAGCATTAAAAAGACCACGCCCACAAGACCAAACTCTTCGGCCAACACCGAGAGAATAAAATCAGTCGAATGTTCAGGCAAAAAGTCCAACTGAGTTTGCGTGCCTTGTTGCCAGCCTTTGCCAAATAAGCCTCCTGAACCGATGGCTATTTTTGATTGTATGATATTCCAACTTGAACCCAGTGAATCACTTTCGGGGTTGAGAAAAGTCAGCACCCGCCTTTTTTGATAATCCTTCATAAAAAACATCCACATCAATGGTGCTGCAGCGGCGACAGAGACCAAACCTCCTGTAATGTATTTCCACGATAAACCGGCCAAAAACAGTACGAATATTCCACTGACAGCGACCAAAATTGAAGTACCTAAATCAGGCTGTTTAAAAATTAATGCTACAGGCACCATGAGCAAGAGTAAGCTAATAGCTATGGATTTAATCCCTGGTGGCAAGACCCGATAACGGTAGAACCAAGCCAAGACTAGAGGGATGGTCAGTTTAGCCAACTCAGAAGGCTGAAAACGAATGCCTATTTTGATCCAGCGTTGCGCTCCTTTTGACTCGTAACCAAAAAACAGTACCGCTAACAGCAATAAAACAGTTAAAAAATACAGCCATGGTGTTATACCTGCTAATTTTTCTGGTTTGACTTGAGCCAAAAACAGCATGACAATCAAGCCCAATAACAATCTGACCATCTGTTTTTTAACCAAGACCCAGCCTCCAGCAGAATACAATATAAACAGACCGTAAGCCATTAAGATTATGATAAAAGCAAACAACCACCAGTCGATGTAATGACGCTTGTTATGATGAGACTGACTGCTATACATTATGGTTTTGCCTGTGTTGTTGTTTTTGGAAGCAGTTGTAACAAATATTTTTCTATCACTTGTCCCGCTATTGGGGCGGCGACACGTGAGCCACTGGCTCCATGTTCGGCCACAACAATGACGGCTATTTTAGGATTATCTGCAGGTGCAAAGGCAATAAATAGAGCGTGGTTTCGAAGGTGCAAGGGGGTCTCATTATTCTTCAGATAAACGTCTTCTTCTTTTTTGCCATACACTTGTGAAGTGCCGCTCTTTCCAGCTGTTAAGTAGTGGCTATTTTTAATCGCTCTTGCTGTTCCTTTTGGGCTATGGATAACGTCAATCATGCCCTGATGTACTGTTTGCCAATATTTTTCGTCAACATCTATGGGTATCTTAATGATTTTTTCCTTGCTATTGCTTTTAATGAGATGCAATGGAGAATACCAGCCCTTGTTGGCAAGTATGCTGAGTGATTTCACCAGTTGAATGGGCGTGGTTACAAAAAAACCTTGACCAATACCGGTAATTACCGTTTCACCCGGAAACCAAATGGTCCCTCGATTGGCTTGCTTCCATTGCCGTGAAGGCAGTAAACCCTTGTTCTCACCTAACAATTCTATTTGGGTCAGTTCCCCAAACATAAAATGCTGTAAAAAGTCATGAATCCGATCGATTCCGAGTTTTATGGCCAAAGAATAATAAAAGGTATTGACCGATTGCGCTAGAGATTGCTCAATATCGATTTGACCGTGTCCACCCTTTTTCCAATCGTGGTATTTTCTTTCTTGGTTTGGTAATTGAAAGTAGCCCTTAGAAAACATGGAAAAATTCAAATCAATGACGCCATAATACAAGCCAGCCAAAGCCATATAAGGTTTGATGGTTGAACCTGGTTCGTACCCGCCCTTAATGCTGCGGTTGAACAGTGGTTTTTGGTTGGAATTGATAAGCAATGAGTATTTCTTTTGCGATATGCCGTTAACAAAATCATTGGGGTCAAAGCCAGGCTTGGACACCATGGCCAAAATTTCACCACTTTTGGGTTCTATGGCGATAACCGAACCTGTTAAATCACCCAGCGCATCGTAAGCTGTTTTTTGCAATTCAATATCGATGCTTAAGTGCAAATCTTCACCGCTTTTGGGAAGCTCTTCTTTAATGGTATTTAACACTCGACCTTTGGCATTTGTTTCAATGATGAGCTCGCCTGGAAATCCATGCAATGTTTTTTCAAAAGATTTTTCTAGGCCTCTTTTTCCTGTATATTCGGTGCCTAGATACCTTTTTTTATCGAGTTTCCTGCTGTCTTTTTCATTAATTCTACCCACATAGCCGACCACGTGAGCCAATATGTCAGGATGTTTGTAATGCCGAATCAAATAGGGTTGTGAGACAAATCCTTTAAAGGCATGTTTTCTTGCGACAAAGGACGATTGTTCTTTTTCATTCAGCTTGGCCTTTATAATGATAGGTTTAAAGGGCTGATTGTTTTTTTCTTTGCTGAGGATGTTTTCAATGTCTTCATCACTCAGGCTGATAAACTTTTGCAAGTTTTTGAGTTGTTCGTGCAAATTACTCACCTGTTCTGGAACCACTTGGAGTCGGTATGTAGGCAAGTTATCGACCAGTAACACTCCGTTTCTGTCGTAAATAAAACTTCGCGCTGGCGGCAGGGCGATGGTTCTGATTCTGTTTTTTTCTGAATGCACCAAGAGCTCACTATGTTGAATCACTTGCAAATAAAAAAAACGCGCAATAATTAAGCCTATTGCTAAAAAGATGATGATCACAGCGCCAATAACTCGGTTGGAAAAGATACGTGCTTCTTGCTGGGGATTTTTAAGCCGATTTCGAGGTCGCATAAGATCTATTAATACCGGTGGCGCAACCGATCAAGGAAGTATTTAAACCAAGGCCATATCAAAATTGATGTTAAAACAGGCCATAAATTAATGCTGGAAAAGGCTTGGTCGTACGAAAGCCAGTCTATCGTTGCTCTAATAATGGCATCGTTTAATAACAAAGCACCAACCATCAAGGCCAGCTGCCAGAAGGAAGTCATTTTTAGCCTTTTGTGGATTTTACCGATGATAAAGACCATCGCTACCATAGAAAAACCATGTTTTCCCAGCAAACTGCCGTAGAGTACATCCAATAAAAGACTGTAAAAAAAGACCGTGAAAATCCCACACTGTCTGGGTGATTCAATGCTCCAATAAATAATAATCAAAGCCAACCAATATGGTTGCAGTGTTTCAGCCCAGCTCTGCCAGGGAATTAACATAAGTAGCAGGCTAACTATGATGGAAAAATGAAAGAGTTTTGTGGGTTGATGTTTCATGGTTTTTCGTTGTCAATTTGTGCATCTTCTTGTTCGTCCTGAATGGACCAGACTAACAAAACTTGTTTTAAATCCGTTAAATTAGCACTGGGCTTTGCTTCGGCTTTTAAATACGAGCGATCTTGTGAGCTCCTAACATTGTTAATGGTCGCAACTTTTAAGCCGCGTGGAAAAACATCACCAAAACCTGAAGTGATTAGAACATCGCCAACTTCAACATCGGCACTTTGCGGTATTTCAGGCAAACTAAGCTGAGTTAGTTGACCCGTACCATAGACAAAGGTTCTTATTCCGGTTCGTAAAAACTCCACAGGAATTGCATGATCAATATTGGTGATGAGTATAACATGTGCGGTTTCAAGCCCCACTGAATAGACTTGACCAGCAACACCGTTTAGGTCTAAAACCGTCTGCCCTACATAAACACCTTGGTTATAACCCTGGTTTATGATGAAGTGATGGTAACTATCGCCTGTATTGATATTGACCAAAAAAGCCACTGTTGTTTTTAATGGCAATTGTTGTTTGGCACCAAGCAATTGCCTGAGTTCTCTGTTTTGTTGGGAGACAACTTCTAGCTGCAGTAAATCGATTTGTGCTTGTGACAATTGTTTTTTTAAGTTGACATTCTCATTTAGCAGGTTGAACTGATTCGAGGCGGTTGATTTAACAAATTCAAAGGCATTTTGTGGCCACTCAATGACTTTAATCAAAGGATAGGTCAACGATGAAAGAGCTGCCCGAACAGGTGTAGCAATCTTTGCAGATTGATCGAGGATCATCAAAATAATGCAAATAATTTCAAGAAACAAAAACCGAAGAACATTATTTTGACTTAATGAAGATTCGTTTTTGGGGCTCCACATGCTTTTAAATTAACCTAATATCACCAATGAATTATTGAGATTTTTTGTCCTTGTTGTTTTTAGCGCCGAGAAAAAGTAAAGAAATCAGAACCCTGTTCATCCATGATCTCTAAGGCTTTGCCACCGCCACGTGCTACACAGGTCAGTGGATCTTCAGCTATTAAGATTGGTAGCCCTGTTTCTTCCATAATTAGTTTATCCAAATCTTTTAACAAGGCCCCTCCACCGGTTAACACTATGCCTTGTTCAGCAACATCTGCACACAACTCAGGAGGCGTTTGTTCCAAAGCCGTTTTAACAGCAGAAACAATGCCAGATAAAGGCTCGTGCAAGGCTTCTAGTGCTTCATTGTTATTGATAGAAAACATACGTGGAACGCCTTCGGCCAAATTTCGGCCTGTCACTTCAATAGTTTTAACTTCGGTAGAAGGGTAGGCACAGCCGATTTCTTTTTTGATTCGTTCGGCCGTTGCTTCGCCAATTAGGGTGCCATAACTGCGACGAACATAGGAGATAATCGCTTCATCAAATTTGTCCCCACCAATTTTAACCGATGCTGAATAGACAATGCCGTTGAGCGATAAGACGGCCACTTCAGAAGTTCCGCCACCGATATCCAACACCATAGAACCACGGGCTTCATGAATAGGAATGCCCGCGCCAATAGCTGCTGACATGGGCTCTTCAATAAGAAACACTTCAGAAGCTCCAGCTTCATCAGCCGATTCCTGAATGGCCTTGCGTTCCACTTGCGTCGAGCCACAAGGGACGCAAATCAACACTCTGGAACTGGGTTTTAACCAGCGGTTAGAATGAACTTTGCGAATAAAATGTTGCAACATGGCAGAAGTCATCTCAAAATCAGCAATGACACCATCTTTTAATGGACGAATGGTTGATATATGTCCAGGTGTTCTTCCCAACATCATTTTGGCTTCTATTCCGACAGAGGCAATGTCTTTTGGCCCCCCAATTCCGCGATCCATTCGAACGGCGACTACCGAGGGTTCGTTGAGCACTATGCCGTGATCCTTCATGTATATAAGGGTGTTAGCGGTTCCTAAATCGATGGACAAATCGTTTGAAAATAGACTTCTAAATTTTTTAAACATGTGTATAAATAAGTATGGTTTGTGTTGGAAAAATGGCATAATGTCACGCCATTGGTTAAAATGACGCCAATCGCTAATTATATCTTATTTAGAGTGTTACCATGTTAATAAATCGTAAAGAAGTTGAACAAATTGCAGTTCTCGCAAAACTCCAAGTCAGCGAGGGAGAGTTGGATGCTATTGTCGAATCCTTGGACTCGGTGGTCCAGATGATAAACCACATTAATGAAGTCAATACCGATAGCATTAAACCTATGGCCAATCCCATGGATGCCGTACAACGATTGCGGGCAGACAAGGTTACAGAGACCTCTCGCAAAGAAACACTTTTATCCATGGCAAAACAAGTCGATGAAGACTATTATCTTGTCCCAACGGTAGTGGAATAAACAAAGACAATGAAATTAACAGGAATAAAACAGCTCTCAGCAGCTCTAATGAGCAAGCAAATATCGGTGCAGGAATTGCATGACCTTTATTTTGAACGCCTAAAGGCGCGGGCAAGCGAACTCAATTGCATTATCAATTTTACCTCGGAGTTGGCACAGCAACAGATTGTTTCGGCTCAAAGTTTAATCGATAAAAAACAGGCCAATAGACTAACAGGTATTCCGCTGGTTCACAAAGATTTGTTTTGCACGCAAGGGATCAACACCACTTGCGGATCGCGCATGCTAGAAAACTTTGTAGCTCCCTATAATGCGACAGTTGTTGATAACTTAAATAAGGCAGGAACAGTGACCTTAGGCAAGTCCAATATGGATGAATTTGCCATGGGCTCTTCGAATGAAAATTCCTATTTTGGTGCGGTAAAAAATCCGTGGGATTTGAATCGTGTTCCAGGAGGTTCTTCAGGAGGCTCTGCTGCTGCCGTGGCCGCTGGTTTGGTTCCTTTTGCCACAGGAACGGATACTGGAGGCTCAATTCGCCAGCCCGCAGCACTTTGTGGAATTACAGGAATTAAGCCGACCTATGGCAGAGCTTCTCGCTATGGCATGGTTGCTTTTGCCTCAAGCTTGGATCAAGCGGGTGTTTTTGCTCGCTCTGCCGAGGATTGTGCTTATGTGTTATCAAGCATGTGTGGGTTTGATGACAAGGACTCAACATCAGCACAGCAGGCCAAAGAGGACTTTTCCTTAGGCTTGAATCACTCATTGCATGGAAAAAAAATTGGAATAGTTAAACAATGGATGGAGTCGTTGCCCACAGACATAAGACTACTCACAGAAAAAGCCATCACTCACTTGCAAGCTCTTGGAGCCGAATTGCAAGAAATAGAATTGCCGACAGCGCATCTTGCTGTGAGTGCCTATTATGTTTTGGCTCCTGCTGAATGTTCTTCTAATTTATCACGTTTTGACGGCATACGTTATGGCTACCAATGCGACAAGCCACAAGACATCAACGATTTGTATGTGCGTTCGCGAACCGAAGGTTTTGGCGAAGAGGTTAAACGCCGCATTATGGTTGGAACTTGGGCCTTGTCAGCTGGTTTTTATGACGCTTATTACCGCAAAGCACAAAAAATTCGCCGTTTAATTTCACAAGATTTTCAAAAAGCCTTTGCTGAAGTTGATATCATTGCGACTCCAGTTTCACCTGAAGTTGCCTTTAAATTTCAGGCCAAAAAAGATCCCGTAAGCATGTATCAAGCCGATATTTTCACCATTCCGTCATCATTGGCTGGACTGCCTTGTTTATCAATGCCAATCGGACAGGTTGAACAATTGCCGGTTGGTTTGCAATTAATCAGCAATACCATGCAAGAATCTTTAATTCTAAATGCTGCACATCACTACCAGCAAGAGACAAATTTTCATCAGCAGGTTGCAGAGGGCTATTATGAATAAGACTATCCAATGGGAAACCGTCATCGGTTTGGAGATTCACACTCAGTTAAAAACAAACAGCAAACTTTTCACGGGTACTGATACAACTTACGGTGCTTCTCCCAATTCTCATGTGAGCTTGTTAGAGGCTGCTGTTCCAGGCACGCTGCCTGTTTTTAATGAAAAAGTCCTGCGTTATGCCATTCGTTTTGGCTTGGCCGTGGGCGCTAAAGTTATTGCCAAAGAATCTGTCTTTGATCGAAAAAATTATTTTTATCCTGATTCTCCAAAAGGTTATCAAATCACCCAACTCAATCATCCAATTGTTGAACACGGTTCTTTGACCATCGTTGATGACAAAGGCCGAGATAAGGTCATTCGAATCAATCGAGCCCACATTGAAGAGGATGCAGGGAAATCCGTGCACGATAAATACCGCGAGTTTTCTGGAATCGACTTGAACCGGTGTGGAACACCTTTGATCGAGATTGTTTCTGAGCCTGATTTAAGCTCTGCCAAAGAAGCGGTCGCCTACATGAAGCAAATTCATTCCATTGTCACGCACTTAGAAATTTGCGATGGCAATTTACAAGAAGGCTCATTCCGCTGCGATGCCAATGTTTCTGTCCGGCCCGTTGGTCAAAAAAAGCTGGGCACTCGAACAGAATTAAAAAACATCAACTCCTTTCGTTTTGTCGAAAAAGCGATTAATATCGAAATCAAACGTCAAATTAAATGCTTAGAATCCGGTGGTTCAATCACCCAAGAAACACGCTTGTATGATGCAGAGAAAAATGAAACTCGGCCAATGCGTAGCAAAGAAGAAGCCAACGATTACCGCTACTTTCCTGACCCAGATTTGTTGCCTGTTGTTATTGATCAGGCTTATATTGACAACGAAAGGCAGTATATTCCAGAATTTCCAATAGAAAAAATCAAACGTTATAGTCATGATTTTCAGCTCTCGCAAGAGGATGCAAAAATCATAGCCAATGACAAAAGATTAGCACAGTTTTTTGATTCTGTTGTAGAAAAATTAACTCAATCCACAGCAAAATCAGCATGCAAACTCATTTTAGGAGAGTTTTCTGCATTATTAAAAATAAAGGAAACGAAAATAAAAGCTGCGCAGATTAGCATTGAACAGTTTGTAGGATTGCTCGAAGCTCTGGCCACAGGCAAAGTCTCGAACAAAATGACCAAGCTTATCTTAGAAAAAATGTGGGGACATCCGATCACAGCCACAGCTGTGATAGAGCAAGAAGGCTTAGAGCAAGTGTCAGACAGCGGTGAATTGGAGTCAATCGTCAAAGAAATTATCAACAACAACCCATCGCAGTTCTCCGAATACAAGAGTGGCAATATGAAAATGTTCAACTTTTTCGTTGGACAAGTGATGAAACAAACCAAAGGCAGAGCCAATCCAGCTCAAGTCAAATCAATTTTAGAGGAATTATAAATGAGTAGAGCATTAATATGTGGGTCACTGGCCTATGATACCATCATGGTTTTTGAAGACAGTTTTTCCAACCATATTTTACCCAATCAAATACACAAATTAAACGTGTCCTTTTTTGTGCCTTCAATGCGCCGTGAATTTGGTGGTGTTGCAGGCAATATTGCTTACAATCTAAAATTAATGGGTGGCGATCCGGTGCCTATGGGAACTGTTGGCCAAGATTTTTCTCCTTATACGGAGCACCTGAACAAAAACGGCATTCCAATGGATGCTATTTTGATTAAGGAAGACATGTTTACACCGCAAGCTTTCATTACTACAGATCAAGACAACAACCAAATCACAGCCTTTCACCCTGGAGCCATGAGTCTTTCTCATCAGTGCAAGGTTTCCGATCACAGTGATATTAGCATAGGCATTGTTGGCCCTGATGGTCGAGATGGCATGATTACACATGCTCAAGGCTTTGTTAATAATGACATTCCTTTTATTTTTGATCCTGGCCAAGCCATGCCGCTTTTTGATGGCGATGATTTGAAAAAATTTATCCAGCAGGCAACATGGATGGCTGTGAATGATTATGAATACGAATTGGTTTGTGAGCGAACGGGTTGGCAAGCCGCAGAAATAGCCTCTCACCTGAAAGCTCTTATTGTTACCCGCGGAGAAAAAGGATCAGAGGTTTATACCGAAGGAACGGTCTATCATATTCCTGTTGTTGAAGCTAAAACTATTGCAGATCCAACAGGCTGTGGCGATGCTTATCGCGCAGGACTTTTGTACGGACTGATGAACGATCTGGATATGCAAACAACAGGAAGAATAGCATCCTTATTAGGGAGCATTAAAATTGCCAGTGCAGGAACTCAGAATCATACTTTTACTCGTGATGAGTTTGATTCGATATTTGAGAAGGAATTTGGTTATAAGTTTTAGTGGTCGAAATTTAAGTCAAAAAAAAGCAAACTGACAATCAATCTCAGTTTGCTTATTCCCCAAATCCCGATATTCAAGTGCGAATATGTCGGGATTTGGGAATGAACAGAATATCTGTTTAATTTCCTGCTGAGCCAGTACCAGAAGGACCAGATCTAAGCGTTCTTCTTTGCAATTCTCTTTGTGTCGTTTTTCTTCTGTCCTCAATGTCAGATGCAGCTTGGCAAACGGTTGTGATTCGGTGAGAACCTGTTTTTTTGATTTGTTTGCAAATGACTTTTTCTTCACTGTCTTTATCAGCAAGAACAACCTTGGCATTGTGAGAAACCTCAATGTTTTTTACCTTGCTGTTTGAAGAGTTTGATGCACAACTAGCAACAAAAACTAACACTAATACAGTTATCAATATATTTTTCATTTATTTACCTTTTATACGAATTATTTAGTACGTGACATCCTAAAGTCTTAGCGTAAATAGCGCAAGTTATTATGCTAAATTAAGATAAATAATTTCATTCAAGTTGTTTTTTGTTGTAATTTACAGCGGATTTTGAAAGAATATTGTCAGTTTAAATAAATAAGGGCTGTTGCTTACGAATAAGGAGCAATAAGCCGATAAAAAAATATGATAGATATAGATGGTTATCGCCCGAATGTGGGCATCGTCTTACTCGATGAAAATGGAAAAGTTTTTTTTGCAAAAAGGTACCAAGACAGCGGTTGGCAGTTTCCTCAAGGTGGAATTAATACCGATGAAACCAACGAAGAAGCCATGTACCGTGAGCTTTATGAAGAAATAGGACTAAAGCCTGAACACGTAGAACTTTTGGGCTCAACTCCTGGATGGTTGCGTTATAAATTACCTAAAAAATTCCAAAGAAAACATTCAAAACCCTTATGCATTGGGCAAAAACAAGTGTGGTTCTTGTTGAAATTCATCGGCGAAGAGTCCGTTCTTTCCTTGGATCATTCTGACAGCCCAGAATTCGATGATTGGAAGTGGGTGAATTTTTGGTACCCGGTCAAAAAAGTGGTTAAATTCAAAAAAGGTGTTTATATTCGCGCATTGAGACATTTAGAAAGCTTGGCTAAGGTGCATTGCTAAATTGGGCTTAGCACTTATTGTCACCGATAGATCTGTAGAAACTTTACGGCTGTGTCTAAAAAGATCCCAGCCAGCTTTGGACATCCAAGTTTGGCCTGATATTTCACGTCCTAGCGATGTGACGGTTGCTGTTTTGTGGAAACAACCCCAAGGCTTGCTGGCTAAACTTACTCACTTACAGGCGGTTATCTCTTTGGGCGCTGGAATCGACTTTATTGAGCAGGATCCCGACTTGCAAAAACATGTAAGGATTCATCGAATAGTTACCGAAAACCTCAAACAACAAATGGCTCAATATGTCTTGGCCTATATTCTTCATGATTTTCGCCACTTAAGCCTCTATCATCGGCAGCAACAAAAGCAGCTTTGGAAAATAAAAAACTTGGCCGATCAAGCGACAATCGGTTTTCTTGGATTGGGGGAAATTGGTAAGTTTGTAGCCATGCAGTGTCAAAATCTAGGGTTTTCCACTCTGGCATTCACACACAGCTCAAAAGACCATCAAATTACTTGTTTTCACCAGCAGCAAGGCTTGCACCATGTCATACAACACAGTGATTATCTCGTTTGTATTTTACCGTTGACCAAACAAACCAAAGGAATAGTAAATTTTGAAGTTTTATCTCACTGCCAAAAGCAGCCTGTTTTCATTCATGTTGGTCGCGGACAACAAGTCGTTGAAGTCGACTTGGTACGAGCTTTGGACAAAGGCCTCATAAAAAAGGCTATTATTGACGTATTTTCCACTGAACCTCTTCCTAAGGATAGCTCACTTTGGCAACACAAAAATATCAGTATCACACCTCACAATGCTGCTCGCTCTGATGAAGAGCAAACAGCAAGTCAGATATTAAAAATTATTGAAGTTTATTAGGAGTGTAATTGCAGTAAATTTATCTTTTGGTTGTCTTCTTAAGTCCAATACCATTGCGTATAAAATTATTAACTTTTTCAGCAAAATCTCTTTTGCCTTTATCATCAGAACCTCCGACTAGGCCTCCAATTTTTCTATCAACAACCCTGCCTTGAGCCAACACTTCTCCTGTCAACTTATCCTTCAGTGTTAAAATAGACTCAATTTTTTGTTTCCCAGCGCCAAAACCAACCATGTATCTAACGACTCTATTTCCTTTTTTATAGTCAGTTACTACACCACCTAATACCAATGATGTCGCATCATTCTCACACTTTCCTTCATTAGGATCAAGCGCTTGTAGGCCGTTTTCGTCTAAATCGACTTCATCAACCATAAATGTTTGTATGTCTGCTAGTACATTTTTGGGAATTCTCGATGCACGTTTTAAGGCTCTTGTATTTGCCTTGGCCTTATTGGCTGTTAATTTATTAATTTCAATACAATTATATTTAGAATTGCTTTGTACATTGTCATTTGCAATGACAGAGCTAGAAAGGGTCAATAGTATAAGAATCGTTATTTTAGTCATGTTTTCCTCAGTTGTTTTTGGTAGAATTAGTTTATAACTATTCAGTGAATTTCGAAATAGCAGTTGTATTTGCTAGCATATTTAATTGACACACAAACGCTGAATAGTTGCTATAATTATACATTAAGCGTGTCATATGTCGCTATATTTCAAACAAAAAGACTCATTTTCAAGAGACCATAGCCCTAAATAACTTCCAGCTTAGCAAATTTAGCAGCCAATATCTTCGTCCCATGTTGGGCAAATTCAACCATAATTTGAGTGTAATCACCTTGGCCGGAAAGTTCGATGATTGTGCCTTCGCCAAAAATTTGGTGATCAACAAGCGCACCGGGCTGATACTGGGCATAAGGAGAAGAATCAGCGGTGGAAAACATGGAATTTCTGGGAGCGGTGTAGATGTTGCCTTGAACTTGATTCACTAATTCTTGGGGGACTTCGGATAAAAATCGAGAGGGAGAACAGCCTGTTGTTCGGCCTCTTATGCGCCGTGAGGTTGCATAAGTCATAAAAAGCTTTTGTTCGGCTCGTGTGATGCCAACATAGCACAAGCGTCTTTCTTCTTGAAGTTTTTCAGGGTCGTCCATGGAATTTTGATGCGGGAACAAGCCTTGTTCCAAACCGACTAAAAAAACCACGGGGAACTCCAAGCCTTTGGCCGAGTGCAGGGTCATTAATTGCACGCAGGGCTGGTCTTTGTCTGAAGATCTTTCGCCTGCTTCGAGTGAGACTTGGGCTAAAAAGCTTGCCAAAGCGGTCATGCCGATTTGATCATCCTCTTGAGGTTTGACAAAGGTTTCTGCAGCATTGAGTAGCTCATCAAGGTTCTCTAAGCGGGTCAAGGCTTTCTCTGGAGGTTCTTTTTGATAGTGATCACGCAAACCTGTGCGTTCTATAACGTCATCAAATAAGGGATTGAGTTGTTCTTTGTCGTGATTATTATCAAATTCATCAATTAAATTTATAAAACCAGCCAAAGCACCTGCCGCTCGAGGTGTCAGAGTTTTATTTTCTAATAAAATCTGGCAGGCCGAAAACAAACTAACCTGGTTGGTTAAGGCACAATTACGAATTTGATTGATGGTTTTGTGACCCAGACCGCGGGTGGGTGTGTTGATGATGCGCTCAAAACCGACATCATCGTGGCGGTTGTTGATCAAACGGACATATGCCAGCACATCTTTTATTTCCATGCGTTCAAAAAAGCGTAAACCACCATAAACTTTGTAAGCTATACTGTGTTTTAGCAGGTTTTCTTCCAGCAATCGTGATTGCATATTGGAACGGTAAAGTATAGCAATTTGGTCACCATCTGTTCCCGATTCAATCGTGTTGGCAATTTCTTCTGCAACAAAAGCCGCTTCATCGTATTCGGAATAGGCACCGTAATAGTGAATTTTTTCACCTTCGCCTTGTTCTGACCACAGTTCTTTGCCCAGTCGTTTGGCGTTATTTTTTATGACTGCATTGGCTGCTTGCAAAATAGAGTTGCTTGAACGGTAATTCTGTTCCAATTTGTATTGCTTTGTATTGGAAAACAAATCCTTAAAGCCTATGATGTGATCAATTTTTGCTCCACGCCATGCATAAATGGATTGGTCATCATCGCCTACCACCATAATGCGATTTTTTTCTCCCGCTAACAAACGAATAAAAGCCGATTGTATGTCATTGGTGTCTTGAAACTCATCAACCAAAATAGCGCCAAATCGTCCTTGGTAATGCAGCAACAATGCAGGATTATTGAGCAATAATTGATGGGTTCTGAGTAACATTTCAGCAAAATCAACCAAGCCTCCTCGGTTGCAATGATCGTCGTAATGTTGATAGATATTGATTAAAGTCGTTGAATTATCATCACCAAAATCATCAATTTCTGCAGCTCGAATGCCTTCGTTTTTCTTGCCATTGATATAGCCTTGAACGATTCGAGGTTGCCATTGTTTCTCATCCAGTTCCAAATCAGAAATCACTCTTCGAATAAGTCTGTATTGATCTTCAGAATCAAGAATTTGAAAATTCTTCGGCAAATCCGCCTCCTTATGATGCATGGTTAACAAACGCAGAGCTATGGAATGAAAAGTCCCAATCCACATCCCATTAGCGGGTTTATCCAGTAATTCTGCAATACGATTACGCATTTCAGCCGCCGCTTTATTGGTAAAAGTCACCGCTAATATAGCATAAGGAGAAAGCCCTTCTGCTGCCAACAACCAGGCAATACGATAAACCAGCACCCGCGTTTTGCCACTGCCAGCTCCAGCGAGAACTAGAGAATGTTGTGCATCGGTTGTTACCGCCGCTGTTTGGGCTTCATTGAGGTTGATTAATAGTTTGTGTGTGCTTAGCAAGATTATATGATCAATAAAAGAGTTAGATTATAATTTTTTGTTGTCCAAATTACCATTAGCACGTACAAGTATTGTCTTTAAGCTGCGTTTCGTGAAGCATTAATGCTACCAAAAAAGGCACGGATAATCATTTTTTCATAGACTTCTTTTAAGCCATTGTCTTTGCTTTCGCCTTTTTCTATGGCTTTGACTTGCATTAAAGCATATTGTTGGATGGTGATTAAGGGCAGGATTATTTTTTCTCGCAATTGTATTGAAGCTCGTATATTGGCGGAGTTTTCCAGTAATTTCTTTTGTCCTGATATGGCGAGTAACAGGCGTTTGCTTTGATTGAATTCCTGTTCCATGCCTAACCAAAATTGAGCAAATTTCGAATCATTTTGCAAATAAGAGGTTAACGGAAAATAACTCTTGCACATGGCTTGCATGGAGTTATCAATCAGGGTTCTAAAAAACAGTGAGCTTTTGTAAAAGTCTTTGACCTGATCCAGCTTACCCTGTTCTTCATAATGTTTGAGGGCTGCGCCAAGGCCATAAAACCCAGGAATGTTTTGTTTCATCTGCGTCCAAGCACCGACAAAGGGAATAGCGCGAAGATCCGATAAATTGAGTTTTTTATCCGAGGCTCTTTTGGCGGGTCGTGAGCCAATATTGGTTTGGCCGTAATATTTAAGGACCGAAACATCTTCGAGGTAATCAATAAAAACAGGGTCGTTTTTGAAATCCTTGTAAGCTTGATAGCCTCGTTCTGATAAATCATCCATTATTTGTCTTTGTTCATCTGTGAGGTTGATGCTTTCATTTTTAAAGACGGTGTTCTCTAGTCCTGCACACAAAAATTGTTCCAAGTTGTATTGCGAAGATTTCAGCGTGCCAAAATTGGAAGAAATGGTCTGGCCTTGAATGGTTAACTCGATTTCATTGTTCTCTATTTTATCGCCTAGAGAAGAATAGAATTTATGCGTATTGCCGCCTCCGCGTGCTGGAGGGCCTCCTCGACCATCAAAAAATACCACGTTTATAGTGTGTTCACGCGAGACTTGGCTCAGGGATTCTTTGGCTTTAAAAATTCCCCAGTTGGCTTTTAAATAACCGCCGTCTTTGGTGCCATCAGAAAAACCGAGCATAATGTATTGACGAGTCTTGCGCTGTATGAGGTGTTGTTTGTATGCGGGTATGCTGTACAAATGGTGTAGAATTTCTTCTCCTTTGTCCAAATCGTCAATGGTTTCAAGCAGTGGAACGATATCGAGGGTCATGGCTTGAGTATCCCAACCACAAAGGCGAGCTAAGGCAAAAACTTCGATAATATTTCGGGTGCTTTGGGTGTTTGAAATAATATAGCGATGGCAGCCTTTTTCGCCATTTTCCGACTGAATAGTCTTGATGGCATACAGTGATTTTAGTGTTTCTTGTGTTTGCTTTGAGTTGAATTGCAGCGGATCAATGGTTCCCTTGATATTGAGCAGAACATTGATTTTTGCTTCATCATTTAACTGATCATAATCTGAGGGTATTGTGCCTTGTAACGAATCCGCTAATAAGCCTTGTTGGTGAGCTGTAAAGATGTCTTGCAAAACCTGGGAATGAATGCGTGAATCTTGACGAATATCCATGCTGGTAAAGTGGAATCCAAATAATTTAACTTTGACGATAAAGTCTTCGACGACCTCAACAAACAAGCCCTTGTGATGCATTATAACAAGTTCTCTAATTTGATTTAAGTCTGTGATAATTTCTTCTTTGTTTTGATAACGTTGGCCTTCTGTATTAAAGATAGTGGCCGATAATTGGTTATAAATATTTTCTGCTAGGGTATCTACGCCTGAAAATGTCATGCGTTGTCTGAGTTTTTTAGCGTCACGAAAATAACACAAAAATATTTTATGGCGCAATTGTTGGGCCGTTTTGAGGGTAATATCCGCCGTAACAAAGGGGTTACCATCGCGATCTCCACAAGGCCAAAAACCGATGTTGATAATGTCTTTGTCAAAGTTATCCACACCTAGTTTTTGAAGCTCTTGGCGTATTCTTCCATGGGTTTTAGCCACCGAGTGATAAAAAACATTTTCGAGATACCACATCAAACTAATGGCTTCATCGTAAGGGCTGGGTTTGTCATCGCTTAAAAAAGGCGTGCGCCCCAGTTGTTGTAACAATTGGTTGATTTGTTCTAAATTATTGGCTCGAATGGCTGTTTCCAGTTCGCTGATAATCGATAGAACACGCCCAGGATAAAACTGTGTTGGATGAGCCGTTAATACAATTTTGGCTTTGAAAGTAAGTAATTTGTCAATGAGTAGTTGTTTTTGTTGGTCGTTCCTGACTCGGCTAAAGACGTAGGGAATAGTGCCATTGCCATTAAATTGGTGGATTTTTTCATAAGCCGCATCCTCAACCGCATCGAATAAAACGACTTGGCGTTCAATGTATTGAATAAATTTAAATAACAATGAGATGGTCTGTTTGTCATCGCTGATGCTGGTTTGCTGTTGAATAAATTCTTCAATAATTTCGTGTGGATTTTTTTTGTTTTCAAAACCTTGCAAACAATTGCGGGTCAACATCGGCAACAAGACTCCAATATCGGCAATCTCTGCAAAAGGCAAGGTTAAAAATAAGGCATTATAAATTTGATATTTATTGCTGATATGGTTGTTAAACTTGTGATTCGTGTTCATGTATTAAGTTTAGCATTACTGGTAAATAACGCAACTTATTCAGCACTTGCGAGTTTAGTATTTATTGTATTAGTGGGACAATTTAAGGGCGCTGTATTTGCTCATTTTATTCAGTAAAAGACTCGCTTGAGAACATTGCAATGAATTCGATGCTTGTTTGCGGTAAGAATGTTTAAGATGAATAACACTTTTCTTGCTCAAACAAGTTTTACTAAAGAAAATGAGAAAACACAGCTCTTGGGTAGAGCTTGTGATTTTAAGGGCGCTGTATTTGCTCATTTTATTCAGTAAAAGACTCGCTTGAGAACATTGCAATGAATTCGATGCTTGTTTGCGGTAAGAATGTTTAAAATGAATAGCACTTTTATTGCTCAAACAAGTTTTACTAAAGAAAATGAGAAAACACAGCTCTTAGCTAGAGTTGTGCTTTCAACGGCGCTGTGTGTGATTATTTTTTTTCTACTACTAACTGATAAGTCGCATGGCAGCCGATGCAATTTTGCATCAATTGAGACAGTAGTTTTAGTGATTGTTGAGAATCTTCCATGTCTTCGGCATCCATTGCCAGCTCATCAAACTTTGTGTGTGTATCAAAACCTAGTTTTTTGAAGGCCATAGGTAATTTGCCGACCAATGAAGTTGGAACTTCTGCTTGAGCAGCTCGCCCAGATTTTTTTGCTGCTGTGACAAGCTTCGCCATTTCATCATCTGCAACAGCTTGAATGATTTGTTGTGTGCTGGTTAAAAAACCACGCATTTCTTCTAAAATGAGTTGGCGTTCACTGGTACTCAGCACGATAGCAGTGCGATTGTCTGAACCTTTGGTAACGCTGCCTTGGAAAATAAATTTATGGGCACCAAAACCAATAATGGCCAACAAAAAGAGGATAATAAAAGTGCTGAATTTGTTCATGGAGTTCTCGCTGAATATTGGGGAGTTATATTAATCCCAAATGCCGAATTATAAATCACGAACAAGACGAAAACCAACATTTGAGTAAGACATGTTGCTTTTTAATTTTTCTGAGATTGGTTTTGTCGCTGATTTTTTGCCACTTAACCAAGAACTGCCTAGAGCGATGGGTTGTTGGCACCGTTTTCCTTGGCAGTGCAGCCATTCGCTGACATTGCCTTGAATGTCGTAAATCCCCAGTCCATTGATGGCAAAGCTGGCAACAGGGGAAGTGAATTTATAACCATCGTTGCAAGTAAAATTGTCTTCTTTGTTGCGCAGTTTTTTGGCTTCAACTCCTGCAACATTGGCCGTTTTACAGGCTGAGAAAGGATTGTTTTCGGTAGCTGCAAGCATTAACCACTCCTGTCGCGTCGGTAATCGGTAGTGGTTTTTGGTTTGTTTGCTTAACCAGTCGGCATAGGCTTGGGCGTCTGCTTGGGAGACACAGGTCACTGGGTGATTGTGAGTTTGTTTGAAAAAAGGTTTGTTCCAAGCCTTACTGCCAAAAAAACCACCGGCTCCACCACCTCGATGACGGCATTTGCTTGATGAGCGATCACTGGCTTGGACAAACTGAGAATAGTCATCGACACTGACTTCTTTGGTCATAACGGCGAATTCTTTGCTGATTAATATCGTCTCAATGCCTTGTTCGTCCAGCAGTCTTTCGCCAATTTGAGGGCCTGATTTTTCCTTAGCCAAAGCTTCTAAACCAGCAACCATGGGATCATTGGCAGAATAGGTTTTAACGATACGCGCTAAAGTAAGCACCTGTTCGGCTGAGACTGATTCTGAGGAGATATCCAGCTTTTTTATGAAATCCAACAGTGATTTTTTTTGAATGTCGTATTTGCTGTTAATGAAATTAGTTTTCTGGTTGAATTTTGCCAAAGAACGCGAGTGTTTCAATGCGACATTAAAATCTTTTTTATTCAAAGCGGAATTAACCAGTTGGTAATACTTTCTTCCAACCTCGTTGAGGCCTGCTAAGGCATCTGCATTATTTTCATCCAATGCAAGAGCTTGCAACAACTGATCTGTTGCATTGTTGGCTTTAGGCCGTGAGAGTTGGTATATTTTAATATTGGCTTTAGCTTGCTCAATCAATTGATTGAGAGAGGCTTGTGCTGGCGATGTATTTGCATCGCTGATGGTATCCATTGCAAGCGAATCCATCGGTTGGGTTTCATCTGTGTTTTGTGTTGCAATCTCTGCAAGGTTGACATCTGTTGTCTTTTCATCTGGATTTAAAACGTGCGAGTCTTTAGAGTCGGTTTCTTCTGAGTTCTGAGAGGCGACTTGGTCTTTTTCACTTAAATTCTGTCCTGTTTGCTCTAGCTTTGTAATGGCAGGAATTTCAGGGTTATTAGCCGTTTCTTTTGTCTCTGCATTTGCAATTGTTGGAGTGTTAATAATGTTTTTTTTGTTGGAATTAAACAAGACAAAAGCCAGAATAGTCAGTGCCAATAAGCCAGGAACAAACCATTTTAGGTGCCGTCCCTGTTCACTTGCAAGCATGTTCTGTACTTGGCTGTTGGTTCGCTGAAAGGAGTTGACGGGTATTTTATCCAGCGCCTGTTTTAACTCTTGCATTGATTGATATCGGTCACCAGCCTCTTTGGCCAAACATTTATCAATAAGGTTTTGCCAATGGCGCATTTTACTGGGTAATTTGGGTGGCGGTGTACTGACATGATTCACTAAAATTGAAATACTATCATCAGAATCAAAAGGAACTTTACCTGTCAATCGTTCGTATATCACTATGCCCAGCGAATAAATATCTGTATGGATATCAACCTTTAAAGATCGGGCTTGTTCGGGGCTCATGTACTGAGCTGAACCTACAATTTGGTGCTCTTTGGTCATTCGAGTGCCATCTTTTGACAATGCAATACCAAAGTCTGCAATGCGAACATTGCCAAACTTATCAAACAATAGGTTTTCTGGTTTAATGTCTCGATGTATGACACCACGCTGATGCGCAAAAGACAGGCCTTCACAGATTGTTTTTAATAATTCAATGAACTCCTGCTCGTCTTCCAGTATATACGATGAAAAATCGCCATGATTCAGATAGGGCATGGTGAAAAATACTTCACCTTTTGAAGTTTGTCCAATATTGTAAATATTGATAATATTGGGATGATCTAAGTGTGCTATAGTTTTGGCTTCGTGCTTAAAGCGTTGAACATCGAGATCATTGCTAGCAATTTCTAAACGCATGACCTTGACAGCGACTTCTCTTTTCAATGAAATTTGTTCAGCTAAATAAACTACAGACATGCCACCTTCGCCTATCCTGCTTATGATTTTTAAGCCAGATATTTTAAGGTCTAAATTTTCGACTGTTTTTAGCACTTTAGACTGCAACTGTATTCCCCATTACGAATGAATATCATAATGCATTGAGGTTTGAAATCCAAATCAATGCAGCAAGTTAGGTCATTTATGTAAAAACAAGTTGCTTTTCTATTCGTTAAAGAAGGCCAATTGCTTGTGACTTACAGTTTTTGTCGCAGCTTCTATTCTTGGACAAGCTCTTAAGAGCCTAAAACCCGATATAGAGTTCACCATAAACATTATCATGAGCGAGTCTATATCGGGAGTGTGTATCAATCAAAGCCGTCTTTAAAAATAACATCGGTACAATCAGCAATTTGCCCAGGGTTTATAAGCACATGAAAGGCTGAATTTTCTACCATTGGAGAAAGGTCTTGATTAAAGATGTTCCATCTGCCACTGGAGTAATAGACACCGATTGGTGCATCATTAAAGACCCCTTGAGTGGCACTTTGGGTGACTTGAATTTGTGCGCATTCCACACCGTTAATAAGAGGATTATCTAAGATAGTGACCTGAGAATTGGTGTTAGAGGGCTTTGCAATATGCTCATAAGCGCTTTTACTTTTTTCTTGATAATAGACATTAAAATTCGAGTTAGTAGGCATTACCTCTAGATCGGTATTGATAATAACCCAGTTAGAGCCAAAATAGACAATGCCAAAAGGATGGGGGTTATAAACACCTGTCCAATGCTGAGTGACTTGCAAAATATAATCGCCATTATCGTTAAGTCCCGCTTGATCTATAATGGTATTATTTTCACCAGAACCTGTATTGTTATGAGTAAAAGTATTGCTTGTTGATCCTAGTCGAGTCACATTAAAACTAGCATTATCAAGCAGGTCAGTGAAGCTTTCATTAAATATGCGCCATAATCCAGATGAATAATAGATAGCTTCATTATCATTGTTATACACTCCTGTAGAGTTTCCAGGGTTCCAGTTAGAAGTAATATGTACATTATTAAGGTTGGATAAACCATCTAAAATAGGATTGTTTATTGGAGTAATATGACCCGGAACAGTATTTGTGTTTTGATGGAGAAAGCTCAAGTCTCCAGCTTCATAAGCACCAATGTCTAACGCTGCGCTGCCAGCAGTGCTTGAATTTTTAATTCGTAACAAGCCATCAGCATCGATCAATGGTGCACCCAATACATTGAATAAAGCCAAGATATTCCCTGCTTCTAATGCTGGAGAACCTGGTAATAGCCTTGCGTTTTGCAGGCTCTTAATCTTCGGGTCGGCATTGATATCATTGGCTCCTGGCGTATATTCTATATTCGCCAATGAGTTCTGATAAAATAAATTATAATCATTGCTAATGGTCACACTGGCTTGAGAGTTTATTGCTCGACCTCCATATGCAATCAAATTATTATGGATATAGGCATCCAAAGTGCCTACACCGTTTCTTAAATAGATGCCTTCGCGGCTATCGATCATCGAATTGTTGACGATGTCTGCGTTGGTCGTGCCTGTATCGTTGATAATATAAATCCCAGATGGATTAAAGAAAGTTCCAAACTGATAAAAAACATTGCTAGAAATATCAAATTCTGAAACCGCAGTACTGCTATTAAAGCGGTTGATATAAATACCGCCTGTTGTACCACCATAAACTGTATTGGCCGTGATATTGATATCTAAATTTGCATTGTTAGAAACATAAACAGAAATTCCTCTGGAGCTAGCACCTATTGACTCAACGGTATTGTTGTAAATTTCACCAGTGATTTCACCAACACCTATACCGTTTTTGTTAACTAAAATAGCTCCGTAAGTCGGGGGATTCCCAGAGGTTTCAGCATTCACACGATTGTACTTTATTTGCACATCGGTGGATAATACTGATCCTGAGACAACTTCAATAGCTGGTATATTGAGTGCTGTTGATTCAATCGTATTGTTTTCTATTCGAACGGTGAGTGGTGCTCCTAGAGTGGAAACTTTAATGCCACCCTGAAGAAACGTAAAGCCACTAATTTGTATGCTGCGACTACTGCCGGCCGCTGTTAAATTCATGGTAATGCTATTTCCCTCTGAAAAAAACGGAAGGTAACCCGTGCCAACCACAAGTGATAGAGCAGTGGAGGTTGATATGTTTTCATTGATTTCACCATTGGTCTGAACTTCTATCAATTCCCCCACAGCGCTGGCATCGATGCATGCTTGCAGCGTTCCGTTACAAGGGGCACTGGCATTGGGCCAGACCACATAAGCCAAGGAACTGGCGCTGAAAACCATCAACAAAATAACTAAATAAAATTTACGCATATAACTGTCTCCTACATTTTGATATGTACTTTAATTATCTATCCATCCGTATAACAGCAAAAAAAACTGACACTCTACTAAAAATTAGGTAAAATAAAATAATGAATCAAGAATCAATAACCCTTTTATTGCAAAGAGTCAGCTCTGGTGAACGCGAGTTATTGAACGATATTTATTCACGCTTGTATGCAGAAATCAAAACCATTGCCCAATACCAAATAAATAAGTTAGACACCGGTCAAACCATAACTCCTACGGTTTTAGCACACGATTGTTACCTGAAAATTGTCAAACAAAACAACATCAACATGAATACCAGCAAGCATTTTCTCAATTGCCTTTCCATTAGCATGAGGCAACTGCTGATTGATGTGCATCGCGCCAAACAAAGTTCCAAACGAGCATTTAGCAAGAGCACCGAAAACTTTAGCCAAATTACGGGAGAAAAGGATGTGAATTTCAAAATTCTAGAACTGGATCAGTTGCTCAATAAAATTGAAAAGATCAATCATCAATGTTTTCAAATACTGAGCTACAAATTAATACTATCCATGACTTTTGTCGAAATTGCCCATGCTCTAGACAAATCTGAACGCCAAATTATACGCCTGTGGAAAAAAGCATCTGCACTCTTAATGGCTCTTTCTAGTCAACAAAACCAAGGCCACACAGATAAACAAGAGAGTTGACATGAATCAGACTCAAATTTGGCAAAAAGCCATTGATATTTACGCTGATATTGCAGAAATGACACCTGCTCAAGCCTTGACTCAACTCAAAGATTATGCCAATTTGAGCTACGAAATAAAACAAGCCGTCATAACACTTATCAACTCTGGCAATCAAGCCTCCCAATACATCGAAGACAACTTCACTCCCCGAGACCCTTCCATGGATTTTGCCCATCCTCACTACGAAATTGGAACCCTATTAGGCGAATACGAATTAGTAGAAAAAATTGGCCAAGGCGGCATGTCACAGGTATTTAAAGCACAAAGAGTCACGGGTCAAGCTCAAAAGCAAGTGGCTATCAAGATATTTTCGCCACAGTTTTATTCACAAAGCCTGCTTGAACATTTTATAAACGAACAAAAAATACTCGCCGACCTCTCTCACAGCGCTATCGTTGATATGCATCATGGCGGCCAAACCAAAGAGGGGACAACTTATCTGGTTATGGAGCTTATTGACAAGGCCTTGCCAATTAACACTTATTGCAAGCAGCATTCCTTAAGTAAAAAAGAAATTATCCACTATATCACCCAATGTGCTGATGCTTTGGCTTATTCTCATGCAAATCTTATTATCCATCGTGATTTAAAGCCTGATAACATTCTTATGAATCAAGAAAAAAATCTTAAGATTGTTGACTTTGGTATTGCCAAATTAATCAACAAAAACAGAGAGGACAGCAAAACAACTTTAATGGCTTTAACACCCAGTTATGCGGCGCCCGAACAAATAAACTCGGCGCCAGTGAGCGTCAAAACCGATGTGTTTTCTTTAGCAGTAGTGGCTCTTGAATTGTTACTTGGCAAGCAGTTCTTGCCCAAGGATCGTCTGATAAAGTCCTGTGAAAACGATGAATCAGCCACTGAAAAATCACTCAAACAAGCACACATCGATAAGGACTTAAAAAACATACTGCGCAAAGCAATGCAACAAGAAGCCGACCAACGCTATGCCAGTATGCAATCTTTTGCCGATGATTTGTACAGTTACTTGGCTGACAAACCCGTCTCTGCCACTTCTCCCTCGTTCTTTTATCGCATCCAAAAATTTGCCAAAAGACGCACCACGCTCTTTATCACTCTTCTTTCATTGCTTTTCTCATTGGTCATAGGGTTTGCTATAACCTTATGGCAATACCAACAAATTAAAATCGAAGCCATAAAAGCCGAAAAGGTCAAGCAATTTATGATTGATTCCTTTGCTGTTACCGACCCGAATAACAGCAAGGGCATACGCATATCTGCCACAGACTTATTGGACCTCAGCTACAACAAGTTGCAATCCGACCGTCAAATTGAAGATGAGAACAAGATTGATTTGTTGCAAGCCTTAAGTTCCGCTTATGGAAAACTAGGGCGCTACGACAAAGCCATTACGCTGTTGGGACACTCTCTTAAACTTGATGCCAATAATTCACAATCTCAAGCACTGATGGCAGAATTTATGCTCAATGCAGATAAACTTGCGCCACTAGAAACGCTGTTGAATTCGATTGAATATGCACATTTAAGCCTCAACGACAAAATGAAGGTTTTAAGGGTGAAAACTAAAATACTAATCTTAAAATCACAGTTTGATGAAGCAGAGTCCTTGTTTAAGGAGCTAGAACAGTTAAACAAGACAACGGGCGACCTCAATCAGAAAACCTTAAATACGCTCTATTCTCAACGCTTGCGCGCTGAGTTTTTTTCCAGCCAATCGAAAAACAAATTAGCCATAGAAACATTAACGACTCTGATTAACAACACACAACTGGATGAGAATAACACCTTGATTATTGCAATTAAAGCTGATTTAGCTGAGTTGTACGACGAAGTTGGTGATGCGAATCTCTCGATAAAGTATTGGCAAGAAGTTGTCGATACCCAACGGGAAATACTGGGGAATCGTCACCCAAGCCTTGCGCTCTCATTATCTGGTTTGTCTGCTGCTTATCGGCATGTCGGAGAAATTGACAAAGCTCTTAACAGCATCAAACAAGCCTATAAATTAAGTCTCGAATTAAACGGCAAAGACACTCTCACAACAGCAAATATTTTAAACACACATGCCATGCTCTTGTTTGATAAAGGCGAAACAGAAACAGCGATAAAACACCTCTTTGAAGTGGTTGAAATTTATCAATCATCCCCGTCCAAGGACTATCTTGATACCTATATTCTGAAAACCAACTTGGCAACCATTCTCAGCCAAGTTGGAAGAACCCAAGAGTCCTATGAAATGATAAAAGAAGTCTATCAACACAATTTGCAGGCTGTTGGAAAGAATCATTACGACACTTTATCAGCACAACAATTGTTGGCTCGCAACCTTTCAACATTAGGGCTACAACAGCAAGCCATAGAAATGGCAAAAAATGCGGTGGAAAATGCGCAAACATATATTGATGAAGATTCAAAAAACGATATTTTGTTTGGAACTTATTATACTCTTGGGAAAATATACCAAGACCATCACGACTACCAACTCAGCTTAGACAGTTTTTTGCAAGTGCTTAACAAAGACATGCTCAACCCCGATGACATCAAATATGCTATTCTAATTCATGCTATTGCAAAAGTTTACCACCAATTAGGTGATTTTGAGCAAGCTCAAAAATATTACCTGCAAAGCATCAGCAGGTTTGAACAGATATTTGGCTACACTCATCCACGAGTACTCAGCGCTAAGATTAAATACGCTCAATTACTTAAAGATCATCAAAAGAAAGAGCAACTACACAGCTACATTGAGGAGTTGCAAAACTTTATCCGCAAAAATGACGTGAAGGACAAACAGTTTTTAGAGTTCTTTGCTCAACTTGAAAAGTAAAAACGTCACTATTCAGCAGCGCTGTATTTGCTCATTTTATTCAGTAAAAGACTCGCTTGAGTTATGCTGAATAGTTGCCAAAAAATCATTTCTTTTTGGCCTTCTTAAAAGCATCGGCTAAAGAACCAAAGGAGCTTGCTTGCATCGTTCTTTGTTTGTTGTTATTTTTAGTGTACTTTTTGTTGTTTTTTGCTTTATCGTTGGTTTTTCTTTCTGGTTTTGCGCCAGTTTTGGAGGACAAGGCAATGCGTTTTCTAGCTACATCGACTTCCATCACGGTGACTTTGAGGATTTGCCCTGCTTTGACAACATCGCTGGGATCTTTGACATAAACATCGGCCAATTGAGAAATATGCACCAAGCCATCTTGGTGCACGCCAATATCAACAAAAGCTCCAAAAGCGGTAACATTGGTGACCACACCTTCGAGTTTCATGCCTTCTTTGAGGTCGGTTATTTTGTGCACTGAATCATCAAATGTTGCCATTTTAAATTCGCCTCGTGGATCACGACCTGGTTTTTTTAATTCGGCAATAACATCTTTTATGGTTTCAATACCAAATTGGTCGTTGGCAAAATCTCGCGGATTGATGCCTGTTAATTTTGCTGATTTGCCAATCACATCTTCAATTTTACAATTCAGGCTTTTAACTATCGTTTCTACCAATTCGTAGGTCTCAGGATGAACTGCTGATGCATCCAGCGGCTGCTTGCCATTGCGTATTCGCAAAAATCCAGCACATTGAGTAAACATTTTTTCGCCCAAACGTTTGACTTTGAGCAATTCTTTGCGGTGATTGAAGCGACCATTTTCATCGCGATAATTGATGATTTCTTGCGCTACAGAATCACTAATTCCTGCAACGTATTTTAACAAAGCGGGGGATGCCGTATTGACATCAACTCCGACCGAATTCACACAATCCTCAACGGTATCGCCCAAGGCTTTATTCAAGTGCATTTGATTCACATCGTGTTGGTATTGTCCCACGCCAATGGCCTTGGGTTCAATTTTGACCAATTCAGCCAAAGGATCTTGCAGTCTTCTGGCAATAGAAACTGAACCACGATAACTGACATCCAAATCAGGAAACTCTTTGGCTGCGGCTTCTGATGCGGAATAAATCGAGGCTCCTGCTTCTGAGACCATAATCTTTTGCGCTTTGATGTCTTTAAAATCCGACAATAACTCGGCGGCCAATTGGTCGGTCTCGCGCGAGGCTGTGCCATTGCCAATACTGATGAGTTGAATGTCGTGTTTCATGCAAAGAGCGGCCAAAACATGTTTGGATTTGTCCCATTGCTTTTGCGGTGCGTGCGGATAAATAACAGCAGTGTCGGTGAGTTTGCCAGTTTTATCAACCACCACTACTTTAACGCCTGTTCGGAAACCAGGATCAAGGCCTAATGTCGCTTTGCCACCAGCGGGTGCGGCTAAGAGTATGTCTTTCATATTTCGGCTAAAAACTTTGATGGCTTCGGTGTCTGCACTTTCTCGAGCTTGGTTTGTCAACTGTAAGGAAAGTCTGACATGTAGCTTGGCAATCCAAGCGAGATGTATGGTTCTTTTCAGCCAACTGGAATGATCAACATCCCAATTCAAGTGCTGTATGATTTTCGTTACAGCCGGGTGTTGAGTTTCTTCTTCGGAAGCAACATCAATTTTAAGACTTAACAAGCCTTCGTTTCGACCACGCAAAATGGCTAGCATGCGATGAGAAGGAATTTTATTGATGCGTTCTGAAAACTCAAAATAGTCTTTAAATTTGGCCGCTTCAGTTTCTTTGCCTTTCATCAATGTTGAGGTAATTAAGGCATTGTCCCATAACCATTCGCGCAAGTTTTGTATGAGATCTGCATCCTCGGCAATATCTTCCAGAGCGATTTGTCGTGCACCATCCAGAGCCTCATCGCTTGTTTTGACCTCATTAGTCGTGAATTTTTCGGCCAAGACATGTATATCCCCAGTTGGGTGCTTAATTAATTCTTGCAGCAATGGCTCCAAACCTGCTTTGCGAGCTAGTTGTGCTTTTGTTTGGCGTTTTTTCTTAAAGGGCAAATACAAATCTTCCAATCGTGTTTTGGTTTCGGCATTTTGAATGGCTTTAATCAACTCATCGCTTAGTTTTCCTTGTTCTTTAATCGCTTCCATCACTGTCATGCGTCGATCGTCGAGTTCTCGCAAATAGGTGAGTTTTTCATCCAGCAAACGCAGTTGTGTGTCATCCAAGCCACCAGTGACTTCCTTGCGATAACGAGAAATAAAAGGAACAGTATCGCCCTCATCAAGAAGTTTAATAGCTGCGTTGACTTGTTGAGTTTGGGCATTGATTGCCGTTGCGATAATTTGAGCGTGGTTCATAGTGTCCATTAAAGATTCAAAGGGTGTGAATTATAAGTAAACGTTATTGAGAATGGTAGGAGAATTTAAATATTGTGGTAATATCATTTTATGAAATACAACTTCGATAAGGTCATAGACCGCCATAACACAAATGCCATGAGTACCGATGGATTTCGGGACTACTTGTTTGGCGATAAACCCGATATAAAATTAGCCTGTGCCGATAGAGACTTGGTGTCCATGTGGATTGCAGACATGGATTTTGCAGTGGCTGCCGAAATCATTGAAGCCATTAAAAGCCGATTGGATCAAGAAATACTGGGTTACACTCAACTCAGTGGTGCCGAGTATTTGCCTGCATTTTTGATCTGGGTCTATTCGCGTTATGGACTTGAGTTTAAGGCTGAGCATGTGGTTCATTCCTCAGGAGTTGTTCCGGCCTTGTATGATTTGATCAAGTACCTGTGTAAAAGCGAAGAAAAAGTCTTGATTTGCACACCATCCTATGGTTTTTTTAAACATGCTGCGGATGCCAATAGTACAGAACTGGTCTGCAGTAAGTTAATTAATGATAATGGCTATTATCGCATGGATTTAGCAGATTTTCGGGCCAAAGCTGAAGATGAAAAAGTTTCATTGTTTTTGTTGTGCAATCCACACAATCCAACGGGTCGTGTTTGGAGTGTCCAAGAGCTGAGGCAAATAGCCGATATTTGCTTGCAAAATAATGTCACCATTGTCGCTGATGAAATTCATTGCGATTTATTAAGAGCGGGTCAAACTTTTACTCCTTTGGCAAAATTGTATCCCAATTGCGATAAAATCATCACTTGCATGGCTGCCAGTAAAACCTTTAATCTGGCCGGAATGATGTTTGCCACTATTATCATTCCTTGCGATACACTGCGTGAACAATGGCAACAAGACCATATGCCAATAACTCACCCATTAAGCTTGGTTGCTGTTCAGGCTGCTTATGAAAAAGGCCACGACTGGTTGCAAGAATTGTCAGTTTATTTGGATGATAATTTTAAATTTTTGGCCTCTTTTTTACACCAAAAGCTGCCAAAAGCGGTTCATCACACTTCGCAATCCACTTATTTGGCTTGGATTGATGTGAGTGCCTACTTGGGTCAAGAAATTAATTTAACTGAATTTTTTGCACAACAGGCGGGTGTATTGTTAGAAGGAGGAGATATGTTTGTGGGCAATGCCCAAGGCTGTATTCGTTTAAATTTGGCCTGCCCCCGAAAAAAATTATTAATAGCACTCAACAAAATAACTGAGGCCATACTTTGCCACAAATGAAGGAAAAATCCAACAAATGTGCGTTGTTTCTGAATGGTGAAAAACCTTTAAAGGCCGTTAATTTGGACGAATATCACAGTCTTTATTGTGTCGATGGTGCCTATGCCTATATGCAACAAGCCAACATCCAGCCTGACTGGATTGTTGGTGATTTTGATTCTATCGAGCAGCTGCCACATGGCATTAAGCACATCCATACACCCGATCAAAATTTTACAGATTTCGAAAAAGCCTTAAAAATTGTTCTCTCTCATGGCTTTAAATACGTGGATGTCTTTGCCGCTAACGGTTTGCAACAAGATCATTTTTTGGGCAATATGAGCACGGCATTAAAATACCAAAAGAAGCTTACGATAAAATTTTTTGATGATCATCAGTGTTATTATTTTATCGGCAATAAAACAGTTTTAACACAGGTCAAAGGCAAAACTATTTCTTTGTTTCCTTTTCCAAAGGCTCGCAAAGTGACTAGTACAGGCTTAAAATTTCCTTTATTAAATCACAAACTCACTCTTTTGAAAAACAAAATTGGAATTCGCAATTGCGCCGTGAACGACACGGTGAGTATCCGTTTTAAAAAAGGTCACCTCTTGCTCTTCATCGAGAAGTAGCATCCTCAACTTTTCTGTCTTGGGTATTTGCATCAATTACTTGCATTCTCAAACACATTTCTATACCGAGATTTGGGTGGTTTAATGATACAATATTTGTTTTTTAACTGTTGATTCATTTTTATGCATAAACTTCAATCGTTTTCAAAAGGACAATGGCACACGGCAAAGGAAGGATTTCGTCCTTGCTTTAATGCCATTACAGGTGAAGAATTTTCACATATTTCCTCAGATGGGCTGGATTTTTCGGGCATGCGCGACTACGCCAAAGAAAAAGGTGGCAAAGCATTGCGAGCCATGACTTTTCATGAGCGAGCACTGATGCTAAAAGAATTGGCCTTGTATTTGTTAGAGCGCAAAAAAGAATTCTACAAGTTGTCTTATTTGACCGGAGCCACAAAAGTGGATTCTTGGATTGATATCGAAGGTGGTATTGGCACATTGTTTGTTTATTCAGGCAAAGGACGCCGTGAACTGCCTGATCATACGGTTTATATTGATGGGAACTTGGAGCCTCTTTCTAGCAGTGATCAGTTCATTGGTCAGCATATTTGCACCTCGTTGCAAGGCGTTGCCGTTCATATTAATGCTTTTAATTTTCCGTGCTGGGGCATGTTAGAAAAACTAGCTCCTGCTTTGTTAGCTGGTGTCCCCGCTATTGTCAAGCCAGCTTCTAACACTGCTTTTTTAACCGAAAAAATGTTTCATGCAATGATTGAATCTGCTATTTTGCCCGAAGGTGCAGTGCAGCTTATTTGTGGTTCTACTGGAGACTTATTGAGCCAATTGGACTGCCAAGATACTGTGGCTTTCACAGGTTCGGCGACCACTGGTCAGTATTTGAAATCACAAAAAAACATCTTGCACAATTCGGTACGATTCACCATGGAAGCGGACTCGTTAAATTGTTCGATATTAACTCCTGATTGCACTGTTGAATCTCCTGAGTTTGATTTTTATGTCAAAGAAATCGTCAAAGAAATGACCGTCAAGTGCGGGCAAAAATGCACCGCAATTCGTCGTGCCATTGTACCACGAGAACTGTTAACTCCTGTGGCCGAAGCCGTCAGTGCTCGATTGGCTAAAATCAGCGTCGGTAACCCGCAATCGGAGGGCGTGCGTATGGGTTCATTGGCCAGTGAATCCCAGCGTGTCGAAGTGCGAGAACGCGTACAACAACTCTCGAACTATGCACAACTGGTTTACGGAAACCCCAATGAAATCGACACTATCGGTGCAGATGCCAAAGCTGGGGCCTTTATTTCTCCGATTCTTTTGGCTTGTGAAAACCCTTTTGAAGACACCGAAGTTCATGACATTGAAGCCTTTGGACCGGTCAGTACCTTAATGCCCTATGATTCGCTTGAACAAGCCGGTTTGTTGGCCAACATGGGTCAAGGTTCATTGGTCGGTTCCATCTTTGGGCAGGATGATAAAAACGTCAATGAACTGGTCATGCAAACCGCCAGTTATCATGGCCGTTTGGTGTTAATCAATCGCGACAGTGCGCCCTTTTCTACTGGACATGGTTCGCCCTTGCCGCACATGACTCATGGGGGTCCAGGTCGTGCTGGCGGTGGTGAGGAAATGGGTGGCATTCGTGGTGTCATGCATTATATGCAACGCACCGCTCTGCAAGGTTCGCCCACTACCATCAGCAGAATTTGCCAAAAATACATTGGCAATGCCAAACAAACAACGGCTAGCATACACCCGTTTCGTTTGTATTTTGAAGAATTAAAGATTGGCCAAACATTGATTTCTGCCCCACGAACCATAAGCCTCGAAGACATTGAGCGCTTTGCAGATTTAAGTGGTGATAAGTTTTATGCTCATATGGATGAAAAAGCAGCCAGTGAAAACCCATTTTTTGATGGCCGAGTCGCTCACGGTTATTTTATTGTTTCTATGGCTGCTGGTTTGTTTGTTGAACCCAGTCCAGGCCCTGTATTGGCCAATTATGGTGTTGATGATTTGCGTTTTACCGAGCCGGTTTATCCTGGAGATGATTTAACCGTTCGATTAAGCTGCAAACAAAAGTCCTACCGCCGAGGCAAAGGTTATGGCGAGGTTCGATGGGATATTGCCATCAGCAATCAAAACGAGGAAGTGGTCGCTGCTTACGATATTCTAACCATGGTGGCTTCTAATACTGAGGAATTCTGTGATGTTTAGGTGGTTTTTTCGGTTTTTATTACGTTTGGTTGGATGGAAAGCATTAAGTTTTGTCCCCAAAGAAAAGCGCTACGTGGTTATTGGAGCTCCACATACCAGTAATTGGGATTTTCCACTGGGCATTTGCTATATTCTCTCTGCTGGAGTGCCTTACCGCTTTATGGGCAAAGATGCACTGTTTCGGTGGCCGCAAAAATATTTATTCAAAGCTTTAGGTGGTATAAGTGTTGATCGCAGTAACAAGACGCAATTAACCACAAGAATGGCCGAATTTATTAACTCACAAGATGAAATCGCCTTGGTGTTAGCTCCTGAGGGAACGCGTTCTAAAATTAGCTACTGGCGTTCAGGCTTTTATTACATCGCATTAGAGGCCAAAGTCCCGATTGTTTTTGCCGTATTTGATTTTGCCCGTAAAGAAATAGGCATGAAAGACATGTTTATGCCAACAGGTGATTTGCAGGCAGACATGAAGGTTATTAAAGAATTCTATCAAGACATTGCTGGGCGTTTCCCAGAAAAACAAGGACCCGTAGAAATTAAGCCGAAATGATTTATCTCCACATTTACACCCTAGAGCAGTGTACTAAAAAACAAATAAGCCATTATTCCAAGGTTAAACTTCGTGAAAACATCTCGTATTATTTGCAGCAGGATGCAGATGAAATTCAGTTTTCTTACAATAGCAATGGCAAACCAAGCACAGAAAACCTGAGCTTTTCTGTCAGTCACAGTCGCGAAAAATTAGTCCATGTTTATACAAAGTCAGGTGAAATAGGTGTGGATATTGAATACAAAGATCACAACAGAAAATACATGAAATTGGTAAAGCGCTATTTTCATCAGCAGGAGTACAGCTACCTTAAAACATTGAATAAAACCCAATCAAGAGATGTGTTTTTTCAACTCTGGACGGCAAAAGAAGCCGTTTGCAAGGCGCAAGGAGGACGGCTTTGGTCGTATTTGGCAGAAAGTTACTTGAATCAGAAAAACGCTTTAAAAGATTCAATACAGGAATTGAAGCTAAAAAACATCTCAAACAATCAAGACTACGCCTTAACACTTGCCACTGAAAAAGATCAGGATGTACAGACTGTTTATGCTTAGATATTCATCCTTAGCTTCACTCATTCTTTGTTGCCTGATGCTTAACTTGCTTATCAGTTGTCATCCCAGTCCGCAAACTTTACGAAAAGTCGAGGAGATAACCCATATTAAAAAGGACAAAAGTATTCATTGTCCGCAATCAGATAGCAGCAGATGTGCTATTGATACACCGCTGTCCTTATTGTATGAATTGGCCCAAAAACAAAAGCAAGATTACCTGACTTTGTTAGAAAAAGGCGATGAATCTCTGTTATTGCGTTTGCATTTGATAAAGGCGGCACAAAAGCGCATCGACATACAAACATTTATCTGGGTCAATGACGAGTCTGGGCATTTGGTTTTGGCTGAATTGTTGCAAGCAGCCAAGCGAGGAGTGCAAGTCAATATCATTATCGATCAACTTTTTTCCATGGGAAACACGTGGTTTTTAGCTGAGTTAGCCACGTTGCACGAAAATTTTCATATCCGCATGTTCAACCCTCTTTTTAATGAGGCTCATACTTCAGCCTTTGATTTTTTTAGTGCGATTACTTGTTGCTTATACAACCTCAATCGTCGCATGCACAATAAGTTGTTTTTGGTGGATGGAAAATACGGCATTAATGGCGGTCGAAATTACAATAATCGTTATTTTGATTGGGATTTAACCTTCAATTACCGTGATAGAGATGCCTTGGCTGTTGGCAAAGTTGCTACTCAAATGCAATCATCTTTTGACGAATTTTGGCAAGCCCAGTGGATTATTCCACTGGAGAATTTGGATGATGTGGCCTACAGAATATTGAACAACCAAGAGAAGAAGACTGACTGGGAGATTCCACTGCACCACCGATCAATACAAATGAACCTCAAAGCTTATGATTATAATGCCATGAAGCAACTGTTCGTCAAAACGGCTATTAAAGTGGATGAAATAGAGTATTTTAGTGATTCACCAGATAAATTATTCACCAAAAACAGAAAAAGCAAAAAACAATACAAACAAATGAGTCGAAAAATCAAAGAGTTAATTTTATCGGCGGATAAAAATATTCTCTTTCAAACGCCTTATTTGGTCTTAAGCAGAAAAGCTTACCGCGCCTTTAAATCCTTGCATAAAAAGAAACCCGAGGTAGAAATTACCGTATCAACGAACAGTTTATCCTCCACCGATGCTTACTATGTTTATGCCATTTCCTTTAAGCACAAAAAGAAATACTTGAAGAACATCGGTTTGAAAATTTACGAATACAAACAAAATCCAGACTATAAATTACAGATGTTTGGAGACATTGCAGAAAACCAAAGCACGCGGTTTGGTTTGCATTCCAAATCGATAGTAATCGATGCTTATACCTCCATGATTGGTTCTCACAACTTTGATCATCGCTCGGATATACTCAATACGGAGTCTGGCTTGATTATCAAATCAAAGAAAGTGGCTGAATTACTCACGGCCGCTATAAAAGAAGACATGCATAACGATAATTCTTGGCTGATTGCACCGAATAAAAAAATTCCAGTGCTTAGTTTTTTTAGTGGCATGGTTGCAACTTTGTCTCGCTCCTTGCCAATCATGGATATTTGGCCGTTTCGCTATTCAAGTAGCTTCATTTTGCGCGAAGGAAAGACGGCTGTAGATGTGAATCATCCTGATTTTTATCAAAATTATAAAAATTTGGGTAGTTTTCCAGATGTAAAATTGTCATCAAAACAAATTCAGACCATAATAATAAGTGCTTTTGCAGGGTTTGCAGAACCCGTCATGTAATTCAGGTAATCAAATGAAAAATAAATTTATAGGTTTAATCGTAATATTAGGGCTGATATCGGCCTATCCCATGTGGCGTTATTTTTCCAATGCCAAGCTTTTTGCCGAAGTGGTATTGTCGCATGTGAATAATCTTGGTGAGTGGAGCCATGGTGCAATCAGCAGCGGATTTGACGGGACGATTACCATTCGTAACCTCAGTTTTACTCCAGAAAATTATACTCAAGGTTTTGATATACAAAACGTAGTCATCAAAACAAGTCCCATGTTTTTGTTAAAAACACAAACAGAAAAGCTGCGTTATTTATTGCCAGGTACTTTATCTATCTCGGTGAATTCTGCGCAGTTAAACACTAAGTCCGAAGATTTTAGCCAGGCTTTGAGGCAAAAAAGCCTGTGGATGTTTGTTGCAGGTTATGCGGGAAGCTTTGGTTGTACGCGAGATTCATTTACTTCTTTTGATGAATCTTCTTGGCAGAATATTTTAGAAGATGAACAGGTCTTTAATGTGGATTTCTTTTATTCAAAACAACTCAATGGTAACTTTGATGTTGATTTGATATTGGATGCCGAAAATCTCTTTTCAAGCACGTGGTCCACCAACTTCAGTTCGGGCTACAGTAACAACCAAATAAGCTTGGAAGATTTGGTGGTCGATAAGTTGTATTATTATTATTTGGACAATGGCTTTAACCTCAAAAGAAATCAGGCCTGTATGAAAAACTACAAATCCTCCTTTGCTGCTTACCGATTAAGTTCGGCCGAACACGTGCAAAATTACCTTCGCACAAATTACCGCAAAGAGTTGCCTAAAGTGTTAATAAATTGGTACCAACGCATGTTGGCTCCTGATGTCGAATACAGCGCTATTATTACTTTGGATCAACGTCGTTATTTGAGTGATGTCTATAAAGCAGATCAACTGGATATTTATGAAAATTCGGTGGTTGAAGTGGCCACTACAGAAAATAACTATTTGCCCGTTTCATTGAAGGAAATTGATTTCACCAAAATTGACTCAGAGTTGCTTAAAAAAGAGAATGCCAAAAGAAAAGAACGGGAAAGGTTGGCAAAATTGCAAAAGGACAAACAAAAATCAGTTGTAAAACAACCTAAAATATTTACCACAGGTGTAAAAGAATCAAGGTTGGTTGCTTTGAATAATTTGAGTTCAGCCTTTGATAAAAAAGTGAGAGTTAAAACCACAAAGGGCCGACCCATAACAGGCTATATACGTTCTATAGACAAAGGCTTAATTGTTATAGAAACGATATTCCGCAAAGGCAAGGCAACTTTAAGAATTCCTGTTGAAAATGTGGCTTCTGTAGAGTATGTTAAATAATCACACTTGATGTTTCGGCATAGAAAACACAATGAGAGCACAAGTCCTTAATGCCCATGAGAAATCAGCAAAAAGTTTCATCACCAACGAGGTGACACTAGTTTTTGTTGATTCCTTATGCACTTCGCTATCGAGGTTTGGGTGTTTTTAAAAAAGCAAAGTTTGTGGATTTTCGCATTCTTATTGTTGCTAGCGGCAGTGGTTTCTCTGCAAGTGGGAAGTCAATATATCTCACTGGTTGATTTTTTGCAGCCGAATTCTCACTGGCAACAAATAGTTGTTAATTTGCGTCTGCCACGATTGATTACGGCTATTTCTGTTGGTGCCTTGCTTTCTGTTGCTGGTTTGATGATACAAAATTTGGTCAAAAATCCATTAGCCGACCCTTATATTTTAGGCATTTCGGGAGCCTCTGCCAGTGCGCAATTGCTAATAATTGCCAGTGGCTTGGTCGTCCCTTTTTATTTGTTTGTCATGATTGGTTTTGTAGCGACCCTGCTTTCATTGCTGTTGCTGCTTAAGGTTTCAACAAAAAATGGACTTAATACTCAAAACCTTTTACTCAGTGGTGTCGTTATTGCTTTTGCATACGGAGCAATAATTAGCTTGATACTCACTTTAAGTCCAATGGCGACAACCAAGCCTATGTTGTTTTGGCTGATGGGAGATTTAAGTTATTCTCGTTCGAGTTTGTGGCCGCTGTTTTTTTTAGTCGTTGGTGCCCTTTGGGCTTTTCGTTATCACAAAGAGTTGGATTTATTAGCCAGAGGAGAGTTTTTTGCACAAAAATGCGGAGTCGATGTTAAAAAGATCAACTTGCTGTTGTTAATCACTTCTTCAGTGTTTACTGCTTTAGCGGTCAGCTTGGCCGGTACCATTGGTTTTGTTGGTTTGGTTGTGCCTCATATTGCTCGCCTTTTGGTTGGCAATGTTCATGCGAGGCTTATTCCATTGAGTGCTTTAATTGGAGCATTGACTCTTTTGATCGCTGATACAATTTCTCGTAGCATCCTCGCTCCTATACAGTTACCTGTGGGTATTTTTACCGCTTTATTTGGTGTGCCTGTTTTTCTTATTTTGTTGCGAAAACGATGAAGATTAAACAACTGAGTATCTCCTGCCACAATCGCTTGTTGATTGATGATCTAAATGTAGAAATGAAAAAAGGGCAATTTTGGGCTGTTTTGGGAAAAAATGGCTCTGGTAAAACGACATTGTTAGAGACTTTAGCTGGTTTTAAGCCTTATACAGTAGGTGAAATTAAATTAAACAAGCTTGAATTAAAGTCTTACACAGCTTTGTTCCGAGCACAAAAAATCGCCTATTTATCGCAATTATTGGAAGCAGGTCTCAATTGCACCGTGCAACAATCGGTATCCTATGGCCGCTACCCTTGGCATCTTTCGGCAGAGGAGCGCAATCACGATGATGAAAAGATTAACAGAGCACTTTCGGCGATGAAATTAGAAAAACTAAAAGAACAAAACATCCAGCAAATTTCGGGTGGAGAGTTGCGAAAAGTTGAGATTGCTACGCTTTTGGCGCAAGACAGCGATATATTGATGCTCGATGAACCCTTAAATCATTTGGATATGGCCTTTCGTTATCATTTAATGCAACTTCTAAAAAAGAAAAGCAAAAATAAACTCATCATTATGGTCACACATGATATTCAATATGTACAAGCCTATTGCACAAATGTTATTATGCTATTAAACAATGGCAAAACACTGATTGGAAAGGTCGAAGATATCTTGACAACAGAAAATGTCAATACTATGCTGGATATTCCATTGACTGCCCAAATTTTGATATAGAAATGCGCTTGAAAATGCTATGGTCTCTATTAGAATATTGGAACTCACAAACTTAAACTCTTATAAGCTATGAACACATCACTTTCTGCTACTATCGCGCCAATTGTTAAACAATTGTATTCCCAAGGCATTATTGACAAAGAAGATGCGACACGAATATTAAGAAATTCCAAATTGACTTCAGTCACTTCGGTTCACCCTTATGTGACTTTATCGGATTACCAATTAATAAACAATAAAACGGGCAAGCCTGTGTCTTTGGAATTTATCACTCAGTTTGTCGCTGAGTCCAATGGCATGGAATACCTTAAAGTCGATCCCACCAAAGTTAATGTTAACAAAGTCACTTCTGCTGTGTCTCAGGCTTATGCAAGCAAGCATAAAATCCTGCCTATTGATATTTCAACAAGCACTGTGACTTTTGCCGTAGCCAATCCCTTGGATATTTCTTGGGTAGAAGAATTGCAACGAATTTTACGTTTGCAAGTCAAGCGAGTGCATTGTAACCCACTGGATGTCCAGCGGCTGTTATTTGAGTTTTATGGTGTCAACCAATCCGTTAAACATGCACAAAAACAACACAAAGGAAGGACGGTTGACTCTTTGTTAAACCTGGAACAATTGGTACAACTCGGTGCCAAAGGCGACCTAACGGCCGATGACCAACACATTGTTAACATTGTTGATTGGTTGCTGCAATATGCCTTTGAACAAAGAGCCAGTGATATTCATCTAGAGCCCAAACGCGAAGAATCCGCAGTCAGATTTCGGATTGATGGTCGATTGCACAATGTTTATGTTCTTCCTGCTTTGGTGATGGGTGCTGTCGTCAGCCGTATTAAAATTCTATCACGTATTGATGTGGCCGAAAAAAGAAAACCACAAGATGGCCGGATTAAAACACTTTCATCCGATCAAAAAGAAGTGGAGTTAAGGGTTTCCACCATGCCAACCACTTTTGGAGAAAAATGCGTGATGCGTATTTTTGATCCCGATGCAGTGGTTGAGAACTATCAAGATTTAGGCTTTTCAGACGATGAACAAAAGCAATGGAAGCAAATGATTTATCGCCCGCATGGAATTGTCTTAGTCACAGGTCCCACGGGTTCTGGTAAAACCACGACCTTGTATTCAACCTTACGCCAGCTCGCCACCGAAGAGGTCAACGTCTCATCGGTTGAAGACCCTATTGAAATGGTCTTTCAAGAGCTCAATCAAATGCAAGTCAATCCTAAAATTGGTTTGGAGTTTTCCAGTGGTATTCGAACACTCATGCGTCAAGATCCAGACATCATCATGGTGGGTGAAATTCGAGATTTAGAAACGGCTAAAATGGCTGTTCAAGCCTCTTTAACAGGTCATTTGGTACTCTCCACCTTGCATACCAATGATGCGCCATCGGCCATCAATCGCTTGTTGGATTTGGGTGTGCCTGATTATCTTTTACGTTCAACATTGGCCGGTGTTATAGCCCAACGTCTGGTACGTTTGTTATGCGAACATTGCAAAGAAGGACAAAAAGTAGATGCAGAGGCATGGGTGTCCTTGGTACACCCTTGGAATTTGCAATTGCCTGATAAAATATATCACAAAAAAGGCTGTTTGGAATGCCGAAACACGGGTTATCATGGCCGAACAGGCGTGTATGAAATCATGCCTGTAACCGGTGGTTTGCGTAAGATGATAAAGGACAAGGTTCCCTCAGAAACCGTCGCAGCCGAAGCCTATCGAATTGGCATGCAGCCCTTACGACTTTCTATCGCACACCTGCTTAAATCGGGCCGCACCTCTTTGGAAGAAGCCTTAAAGCTGGTTCCTCCCGAATACGATTAAGGCAAAGACTTATGCAAAAAAGAATCATCGCAATCATCCAAACAGGTGAGGCCATCGCTTCGGCAAAAGAAAAATTCGGTGACTTTGATTTGTGGTTCAAACAGGCTATGTCAATTGAAGATTGCAATAAAACAAATGCCCAAAGCATACCGATAAAAACCTATCGTGTTTTTGAAGAGGTGAGCTTTCCTGATCCTCAGAATCTTGCCGGTGTCATTATTACAGGATCTTCCGCTATGGTCACTGAGGGGTTGCACTGGAGTGAAGCCACTTGCGATTGGATAAAACAGTTACTGCCTTTGAAAATTCCGATTTTAGGAGTATGCTATGGTCATCAATTGTTGGCAAAACTCCTAGGAGGAGTGGTGGATTGGAACCCTAAAGGCCGTCAAATCGGTGAAGTTAACATGCATTTAACAGCCGCTGCCATTCAAGACCCATTACTAGGAGCTTGTCCGAGAATAGAAAATCTATTACAGAAAAGCTGGATTTGTGCCATTTTCCGCTTTTTCTCGTCAAATAGAGCGACTATTCTCCTCAAAAAAGCGAAAAATAGCCCTAAACCCAGCTTTCCTTCATTACGATTCCTATTCTCGGACAAGCTCCTAGAGGCTTGCCCCAGAATAGAAAATCTATTACATAAAAATTGCATTGATGTTATTGTTACTCATCAACAATCCGTTATTCGTCTTCCTGCGGAGGCTACGCTACTTGCAAGTACAGCACTGGATCCTAACCATGCTTTTTGTTATCACAACCATGTTTGGGGCGTGCAATTTCACCCAGAATTTAATGGTGATATCATCAAGACATATATTGAGGCTCGAGCCGATGATTTACGCTCAGAAAACCTTGATCCCGATAAACTTAAGACTTCGGTTAAAGGCTCGTCATTTGGTCAGTGCTTGTTAAGAAAATTTGCTGAAATTTGCCAGCAAAAAATAAAAGATCAAAATTCCGCTATAGAAAATTCAAATTAGTACAATCTCTTGACAGACATAGCCAATCCCTTCAACAGCTAATCGCTCAAGAATAGGCGGCAAATCTTTATCAATAAAACCCTTTTTGCCAGCAACAATCAATTGTCCTGTTGAGTCAGCCAGTTGAATCGATTTGTTGAATCAATATGTTTCTATAATTTTTCTTTTTTATATTTTTGATTCCATTTAGATACTCATCACAAAAAAGATTAATACAACTTTGATCTAAACTCATAGTGTATTCAATATCCTTTACCTTCGTACCTGAGTATTTAAATTTAAAAATAGGATGATTAGTATCTGAAGAACTTGAACTCAAGGCGTATAAACTAATAACAATGTTTTGAAAATTATAATTAGACATTTCTATTATAAACGAATCTTTATTTTCAATCCAATTATGAAAACTAGAAACCAATCTATATAAATCATTAGACGATAAAACTATATTTGATAGAGTAAATTTATGATCCTCAACTAATTCCGTTAAATTTTTACTCTTATCTAATAGTTCCTCGCTAGGCCATTCCTTACCAATAATTTCTATATTGCTTGACAAAAATTTTTCATCTTCAAAAATAAACATATTTTTAAAATCAAAAACTAGTTTTGAGTCCCCTCTTGTACTGAACAAAGTTAATTTAAATAATTGTGACATTTAATGTATATCTCTTCCTTTAATTGTTTGATGAGCACCTCTTTTTAGTGCTTTATCAACTGATTGTACTTTAAATTGTTGGCTATATCTTGCCATTTTCGTCTCCCGTATTAAATTTTAGTTTTTAATATTCTAGGCGACAGGTATGATGACATAGGAGATGTTTTAAATTATTCACTTAATAATAACAAGGTAGAGAAATGAGTAAGATACTGATATATTTATTATTTGTTAATACGGTTGTTTTTGGTTGTGTTGAAAAAGATAAACTTTTAATAGTGGACATGAAAACAATCAATGATACACTAAAAAAAATAGTACTTTATGAGAAACCAATTCTCCCAAATTCTCCGTATAACCAAAAGATTAAATCTGGTTGTATACAAGTTATATTTAATATAAATGAATTAGGGAAAGCAATTAACATAATTACTATCGATTCATTTCCAAAAAGAGTTTTTGACAAAACGGTATTGAAATCAGTTGAAAGAATGCTATTCTTGCCCCAAGAACAAAAAACTTCAGAACAAAGTATGCTTGTTTATAGTTATGATAATAGAAATGGTCTGTCAATATTTTAAGGAAATATGTTAGACATGCATTTAGCAAAACATTTAAATTGCTAAAATTATATTGCTTAAAGGCTAATTGAGCGAAAATTTACAGATTCTGAAGGCAAAGAACTGAGATTTTGAATAGATTTTGAGAAAAAGCCAAAATTCCACATATTTGAAACAAAGGAGTAGGTCTCACAAGTGCTGTGTAGAAATAAAAATTTAAAGATTTTGACGCTATTCATAAATTAAACAGCAGGCCATGAAAATGTTTGGGATATAAAACATAGTATGAAGTTTTTGAACAATTAACAGGAATAAACATGAATAAATCGAAAGAGTTGCACTTATGACTCGAATTCAGCGGGGAACAATATGGGAATTAAATTAAAAATAATTATCATATTGATACTCTGCACGGGAAAAGTATATTCTTGTGAGAACTATATATTCAACAAAATTGCAGAAGGTGATATTGTTTCAGTTAAAAGATACTTATCTAATGGTGGTAACCCTAACTTAGCTCGAATTGAAGATGTTAATAATTGTGTTTATGAAACTAGAAAATGTAGTGCTGATACCCTGATAAGTATGGCTCTATTATCGGGAGAGATAGATATAGCCATAGAACTGGTTAAATTTGGAGCAGATTTTAATAACAATTCAAGATCGCTTATTTCACCAATTGAAATTGCCATTGAATTAGATCAGTTGAAATTTATAAAGTATTTGTTAGATGAGAAATTAGTTCAAATAAATGATTATATAAATGATGAAAAGTTTTTAGATATTGCTACTTCATTAGGAGGCAAAAAAATATCCGCTTATGTGAAAAGTTTGATTCCCTAAAAACAATAAGAAAAACAATAAGGAAAGAGCTGTACCCAATTATTAAGACAGGTAAATTGATTTCTTAGTAGATATTCTTCGTTATAATACAACTATAAATGAGGAAAGAACTATGAGTAAAAAAAGAAGAAACCATACACCTGCTTTTAAAGCAAAAGTTGCATTGGCAGAAGAACAATAAGGCAGAACAATAAGGCACGAACAATAACAACAATAAGTAACAACAATAAGTAACAACAATAAGAACAACAATAAGAACAACAATAAGAACAACAATAAGAACAACAATAAGAAACAACAATAAGAAACAACAATAAGAAACAACAATAAAAACAATAAGGGACAGGCGTAGCAGAAAAGCATAATTCTGCTTGTTTCTAGCCAGATTTCACTCAAATGATTTTAACAATCGATAAAAAGTCGTTGAAAAATTGATTTTTTAGACGTTTTGGCGA
>Ga0316208_1000466_pt1 | contig 49454 bp, 43 predicted proteins | sample 3monopyrite_MG_FD_204944 | JGI IMG/M metagenome (GOLD analysis project Ga0316208, IMG submission 204944) | Microbial mat bacterial communities from mineral coupon in-situ incubated in ocean water Damariscotta River, Maine, United States -... | ecosystem: Environmental > Aquatic > Marine >... | reverse complement strand
TTTATACCCTCAATCAGGGTTCCAATATGGCCATCAACGTTTAAAATTGCCGCCTTTTCTTTGTCGGACCCCACACCAAAATCATGGGCAGCAGTATCAACCGCAGAAAAATACAGTGTTATCAACCCGGGCCGTTCACCCTCAGGCAAAGCGAGCCACGCGAGCACTTCAGTGACACGTTCACCATAGTCTTTATTTTGGTCGAAGGGTTTCCAGTATGTTGGGCGAATACCCTCGATGGCGACTTCAGAGCCCACCCAGAAATAGGTAGCTGCTTTTACATGTTGTTTTTCAGCCGTGACCCAAATGGGTTCGCCGAGCCACCAGTCAGGGTTTTGGGCATCGGGGTTTCTGTCAAAAATGCGGCCAAGCTTGCGGTCATAGGGATAATTAGAAATAAAGCCATGGTTTTTGGGGTGCAAGCCCGTGGCTAGGGTATAAAAATTGACAAATGTTTTTGTGGGCATGGCGGCAATCATGCCTTCACTGCGTACACCGCCGTGCGCAAGGGCAGTGAGATTAGGAGGTACCACGCGGTCAACTGCGTCAGCCCGCAGGCCGTCAACGCCAATCATAATCACAATAGGGGCAGGCCCCTCTGCAGCCACAGTAGCAGTGTGAAAATACATAGCCATAAAAATAGCTAAAGCGAACCGGAAAGCAGTGTGCACTTTGTTCCCCTGTATATAGCCGTACCCCTGTATAGGATAGCCATCAATCCAGAGGGGTATTTAAACCATAGTAGGGATATAAGGAGGTGTCGAGTAGATAGCAGAGCACAAGCCTATATGGCAGGTCTCTATTTGGGGGTAAAAAACCTTGGGCAGATTATTGTTTGTCTGGGAAATGTACAATTTTCCAGTAGCTATCAAGGGTCTTAATAACATCAATAAAATTTTCGCCAGCTTCTTGCTTTACAAAATATCCGGCAATATGGTTTTCGTAACCAGCGATCAGGTCCTGATCAGCATTTGATGTGGTTAAGATAAACACCACTGTGTCCGTCAGGGTGGTGTCTTGACGCATGCTCTTCAGGAACTCTAACCCATTCATTCGCGGCATCTGAAGGTCTAACAACACAATATACGGATGGGGAACTTTGCCATTTTGCATCATCTCAAGGGCCTCAACGCCATCATGTGCCCTAATCATTTGATTACCAATGCGCTGTTTCTTGAGGCTACGTTCAATGGTGATGGCATCAACATCATCATCTTCAACTAAAAACAGGGTAACTTCTTTTTTTTCCGCAAGCATAGACATGGCACTATAGTCTCACACAATACTAACAATCATACTAATGGCCATGTAATGATGAAACATGTGCCCCGGGTTCGCCCTATTTCTAAGACCACAGAACCATTATAATGGTCAATGATTTTTTTAATGATGGCCAGCCCCATACCGCTGCCCTCTTTCTGATCTCTGGGTTTCAGGGTTTGGTACATTTCCATGACTTTTTTGTGCATATCATCCGGAATGCCGGGCCCATCATCTTCTATACGGAAAATATGGTTGCCGTCTTTTGCGGTGTATTCAATGTGAAGTTCGCCAGTTTTTTTGTCATGGTGTTTTATGGCATTGGCAATCAAGTTTCGCAGAACAATCTCAAAGGGGATTCTTTGAATTTCAATAGTAATATCAGGCGCGTAACATTTAACTTTTTTCTCTTTACCAATCAAAAAGCTGATCTCAGCGGTTGTATCGGCTAAATTAAGAGTTTCTCTATGGTCAGTATATTGATTGACTTTGGAATAAGAACGCAGGTCTTGCAACAATCTTGTCATGCGCTCGCTGCGTCTTTTTAAAAGCTCTAAGTGACTGCGGGATGCCTCGGGCAAAATGTCAGCACAGTCTTCTTCAATCCATGACGCGACTTGTTTGATAGCATTCAGAGGGGCTCGCAAATCATGAGACGCAACATACGAGAGGTGTTCTAAATCTTCATTAGATTTTTCCAGCCGCGCTGTTTTGTCCTCTAACGCTTTGGTCATCTGGTCGGCATACATTAAAGCATTGCGGTTGGCGCGGGTTAACAGAACAAACAAGCCCACAAGTAAGACATCAATCATAAGGCCGCCAGCCAAAATCCAATAAGGCTGGTAATTGGCCGTGGCATTTCTAAAGTTTAAACTTGATTGAAAATCAAGTGTCCAAGTGCGTCCATAAATATCAAGATTATTTACAGATTTAAACAAAGGCTTTGGGTCTTTACCGTCTGTACTATCGTCGAAAAGCTCATCTGACCCATCAGTGATGGTAATACTCACTTGCCGCTTTTGGCTGGCAAGCATGCCCTGCATGAGTTGTTTCATGATGAACGGCGCATAGGTTACCCCAACAATATTTTTGCGCCGGCCTTCAAGAGTTTCGGGAGTTTCAAGAGTTTTATAGAAGGGTGTATATAAAAGGAAGCCGGGTGTTTTTTGCGCGTCTTGCACCAGTGTTATTGGGCCGGTTACTTGCGGAAATCCTGTGTCGCGTGCATTTTTAACAGCGGTATAGCGATTTGTCTCAAAAGCCATGTCCAGCCCAACGGCTCTCATGTTTTGCTCAACAGGTTCAATATAGGTTATCGGCCAGTATTCTGCCTCATTATGCCCGGGGTGAAGACCGAAGTTAGGGCGGTCTCTTCGTTGTTCTTCTAAAAATGCGGGCAAATCAGCAGGTTGGATATTGAAAATAACACCAATACCATTAATGCCAGGGTATTTTTTCTCTATATGTAAACTTGCTGCATACTTGAGCCACTGCGAGTATGTGACATGGCCGCCATTCACATCAATATAGGCAACGCCGCCCGAGAGGGCATTTTCATAGAGGTTCATGCGTTCCTGAATTAACTCCAGCACCTGGCCTACTTCGCGGTCGAATTTTTCTTTATTTTTCCCGTCAACTTGCGTGCTTGAAATATACCAAGCACCAAATGTCAGCACTAAAGAGGCCACAATAACTAACCAGTGCATGCCATGCAGCTTACCGCCTTGCTCCAATTTTTCTCGGGAGTGACGTGTGTTAATGTACGTATTGGGCTGAGTGTCCATAAAGATATAGTCTCAAATTTTATTATATGTTGACCGTATCTTTTAAGGGTATCCGAAAAAGGGTTAATAAATGGCAACCATGTTTTTATTTTATGAGGATGGGTATTAGCGCAGAGTGAGGGCCTTACTCATTTTGCGGATGGCGTCAATTTTCTCGTGCAGAGGTTGCCAATCATCGCGCTCATCGATATGGCTCCAGAGGGTTTCCACTTCCTCAATGAGCATTGTGCAGGGGCCATTCCCTGCGAAATAAGGGTGTGAGAGCGCATCTGCTTTACGGGGTGAATAGCTTGTTAAAGCTGCTTTTAAATCCCTTGTATAGCTTTTAGCCTCAGGGCTTTTTGCGGCACGGTTTGCACTTGCGCCGCCGCCGTACCAATCGAAAAAAAACCGTTCGTACGGGAAAGTATGCTGGACCATGAAATTATTGATGGTGGCAAGTAGGGCATCATCTTCTTTATCCCCTTTTGCTTTTACACCGAGCCGGGCAAGCAGTTTTGTGCGCAAGGCACTCAGATAAAGCTTTGGGAAGTGGGCGAGCACTTCTTTTAAGGCTGTTTCTTCTGCTAAATCTACAAGGGCGCCCCCAAGCTGATACATATTCCAGTGGAGGGCATCAGGTTGGCGGCCAAAGGCATAAAGCCCTGTTTGGTCAAAATAGGCTGCCGTAAAAGAAAGGTCCATAACGGGCAGGAAACGCCACGGGCCGAAATCAAAGACCTCGCCCGTTATGTTAATATTATCTGTGTTGAGTACACCGTGAACAAAGCCTGCGGCCATAAGCTCTGCTGCTTGCAGGGCAATTTTTTCTGTAACAAGGGCAAGAAACTCAAGCGTTTTGTCCTGAGTATTAGCTTTTGATTCGGTTCCGTAATAGTGCTTTAAACAGTAATCCACAAGGCGTTCTAGCCGCTCTATGTCGCTGTAATAGGCGTGGCGCTGGAAGGTGCCAATGCGAATATGGCCGTGGTTTAACCGCACCATAACTGCGGAGCGTGTCGGGGAGGGTTCATCCCCCCTGTGCAGGTTTTCACCGGTTTCAATAATGGAAAATGTTTTGCTGGTTGTGACACCGAGGGCTTCGAGCATTTCGGTTGCCATAATTTCACGGACCCCGCCCTTGAGGGTCAGGCGGCCATCGCCGTCGCGGCTGTGGGGTGTTTGGCCACTGCCTTTTGTTCCAAGGTCCATGAGGCGGCCTGAGGTATCACGCATTTGGGCAAATAAAAACCCGCGCCCATCACCAATGTTGGGGTTATAGCTGCGGAATTGATGGCCGTGATAGCGCTGTGCAATTGGGGCTGTAAGGGTGCCGGGCAGAGGGGCGAACCGGCCAAAATGATCGAGCCATTCGTTGTCGGTTAATGTATCTAACCCTACTGTTTTCGCTGCGCGGGTGTTCCGGTATCTCAAGATGGTTTTGGGAAAATGCGCTGCCTCAACCTCATCGCCGAAATCTTGGCCAAGTGTCAGAAAGGCGGTGTCCGGTTTGTAGGCTGGGCCAAGCTGCATTAGACAGCTCCCTCAACTTTTGGGAAACCCCATGTGACATGATCGTCAAACACTGGGCGCTTTCGGTCTGTTGGGGCTTCGCCAGCATGGCCAAAAAACATAAGACCCGCGATACGTTCTGTAAGTGTAAGGCCAAGCCCGGTGGCAACAGTTGGGCTGTAGGCCGCCCACCCAGTGAGCCACTGACCAGCGAACCCGAGGGCCGTTGCCGCAACAAGCATATTCTGGCAAGCAGCGCCCATTGATAATTTTTGTTCCCACGCTGGGATAACAGGGTGATCTTGCACGGTTGAGATTGCAATAACCAGCACAGGGCCTTGCGTGGCATAGCCTTTCATTTTTTCTGCGGTTGACGAGCTGGCTTTATTTTCAAGGCGTAGCGCCGCGGCGATCAGGGTTCCAAAGGCTTCTCTTTCAGTCCCGCGCAAAACAATGAAACGCCACGGCGCAAGTTTGCCGTGATCAGGAACACGCATGCCAGCGGCTAAAATTTTGCAGACTGATTCGTCGTCAGGCCCGGGGTCAGCCATTTGTTTTGCAACCACACTGCGACGGTTCATCAATAGGTTGTATGTTTTTTCGTTTGGAATGTTAAATACTTGATTAGACACGGATTAAACCTCAATTCACTTTTTAACAGGCCCTGACTAGGTTATAGCTTGGCTAAGGGATTTTCGGGAGAGAATAGTGATAAAAAAGTTCATTTTAACCATTTTATTATGCAGCAGCACAGCGATTGAGGCCAGTTCGCCTTTGGTTGGGGTAGCAGAAGGTGCGGCTGTAAATGCAGTGACAGGCATCAGGGTGCCAGATGGTTTTCAGGCAGAGGTGTATGCGGATAAAGTTGGCAGGGCACGCCATATTGTTGTTGCAGATAGTGGCTGGGTTTATGTGGCTTTGCAACGCGGTGTGAAGGGTAAAGGCATTGTTGCCCTGAAGGATACAAACGGCGACGGCAAAGCGGATAAGCGCATTTATTTTGCGGATAAAATTCGTGGTACAGGCATTGGTATTTATGAAGGGCATCTGTATTTTGGCACAAATGTCAGCATTATCCGTTGGAAGTTACCTGAGACAGGTGGTGTACCCACAGCAGACCCGGAGCTGATTGTTCATGGGTTTGGACAGTACAGGCAACATGCAGCAAAAAGCTTCACCTTTGACGGGCAGGGCGGTCTTTATGTGAATGTTGGTGCGCCGTCTAATGCCTGTATGGAAAAACAGCGGCAAAAAGGCTCTCCGGGTATGGACCCATGCCCTATTTTGGAAGCGAATGGCGGCATTTGGAAATTTGATGCTACGACACCTATGCAGGACCAAGTAACAAACGGTGTGCGCTATGCGACAGGCATTAGGAATGCTGTCGGTATTGACTGGAACCCACATGTGGACAGTTTGTATATAGCGCAGCATGGGCGTGACCAGCTTGGCGAAATGTTTCCTGAGCATTTCACCCTTGAGCAAAGCGCTGAATTGCCTGCAGAGGAATTTCACAAAATTGAGGAGGGTGCTGACCTGGGGTGGCCCTATAGCTATTATGATCAATTTAAAGCGCGCCGTATGAAAATGCCAGAATATGGCGGCGACGGGGAAATGCCGTCGGATATTGGACAAAACCCGCTAATTGCTTTCCCCGGGCACTGGGCCCCAAATGATGTGTTGTTTCCGCGCACTGCAGCGCTGCCAGAAGCCTATCAAAAAGGGGCTTTTATTGCTTTTCATGGGTCTTGGAATCGTGCCCCGCTACCACAGCAAGGCTACCGTGTTGTTTATGCGCCGCTGGACGAGACGGGGGCGGTAACCGGTGACTGGGTAACATTCGCGGATGGCTTTGCGGGCACAGGTGTAATCAATAGCCCAAGGGACGCCAAGCACCGGCCAACCGGCCTAGCGGAAGGGCCTGACGGTGCGCTTTATGTGACAAGTTCCATGTCGGGTGGGCGTGTTTGGAAAATATCGCCAAAATAGTAAATAGACCGGCGCAGGGTAAACCTGTTTCTGCGCCGGAAATCTGCGCCGGAACTTTAAAAGTTGGGACACGAAATATTTTATGTATTTCTGTGTCCATGCACTTTTTCACTATAATATAGGATGATGGAAAACACCCCAACAGTAACGATAGATGCATTGATCGTTCCTAAATCCAGTCCGCCATGATCAAGAGGTTTTGTCAAAAGGTCCCCAAAAGTGGCACCGAAGGGGCGCGTGAATATAAAAGCAACCCAGAAGAGAAACACCTGATTAATTTTGCTGTAAGTGTGGGCGACCACGACAACACCAATAACCGTTGCCGTAATGAAGGCACCTTGGATATAGCTCAGGCCAAGATTATCTGTCAGAAAATCACCAAAGGCGGTGCCTAAACTGTTCGAAAATAAGACGGCAACCCAAAAAAAGGTCTCAGGCCCTTTTCGGTTAATAGGAAAAACTTTGAGATTGTTTTCTTTTGCATACCACAGAGCCAGTGTAGCAATTAAACCAGCGATCAAGACGAGTGATCCATACAGGTAGCCCAAACCCAGAGTTCTATCCATAAAGTCAGAAATTTCCGTGCCAACGGTGGTGGTACCAATGATTGCGATCCAAAAGAGCAGCGGGTGGAATTTGTCGGTTCTGATTTGGAACACCAGTATAATAAATACTGCAATGCCAGTAACCAGAAGGCCAATTGTATACCCCATGTTTAATGTTTGAGCGAGCATGTCGCCAACCGTTTCGCCGAGGGTTGTGGCCAATATTTTAAGAACCCAAAAGAAAATAGTAATTTCAGCTATTTTATTGATCTGGCGCATAGGATGGAATCCACTTTATGTTTCTGGTAGGAAGTTCAAAAAATGCAAGTGCTTGGATCTTAAGCCTATAGTAAGCAGGCTGCAAGGTATGCAGGAGCAGAGTATGATTGTATGTATGTGGGTTGGGAGATGACGGTGTTAGGAAGTGTGAATAAAACCGAAGTGTCACTGTGGGCAACTGTATCTGTATGGGCTGGGGGACTACTGTTTTTGACCGTAGGGGCCGCTGCTGAACCGCAGCATGAGGTGGCAGGAAAGAAGCTATATGAAAGCTACTGCGGGAGCTGTCATCAGTATGATGGTGGGGGTGTACCCATGATGCAGCCTGAGTTGATCGGGTCCGCCCGCGCGAACGGGCCTGTTGGCGGTATTGTGGAGATGATCCTTAAAGGCACCGCCGCTCTTGAGCCGGGCATGAGTGATTATGGCAATGAAATGCCACCTTTCGACTATCTTGAAGACGATGACATTGCTGAGATTGCTACCTATGTCCGTACACATTTTGAAAATGAGGGCAGCCGCGTAACAGCCGCTGATGTGCAGCAAACAAGACGCTTGCTAGGAAGTAAACCAGACAAGTAACAACTCTATAATCAAGCCGACCTCAGGCTCTCCATGTGTCGTAACAATGTAATTAAAACTTTATTTATACTTTGCAGCCTAGAGTGTTAGATTACTCGTGTGCAGTTGGGGTTACTCGGGAAGTATTGCGAATGTTTGAAAGATAGGGGCTATATGTTTACATTCAACCGTAAAGAAAATGTTGCATCTCAACGTCAAGAGAATACGGCTGTAATCGATAAAACTTCATCTGAATTAAGTTTGTTCAAGGGACTTATAGACCGCATGCCAATTGGTGCAATGCTGTGTGATAAAGATGATTTAACAATCACTTATGCAAACGCAAAAAGCATTGAACTGCTAAAGACAATCGAAAAGCACTTGCCTATAAAGGCGGATGAAGCCATTGGCGCCTGTATTGATATTTTTCACAAAAACCCGGCCATGCAGCGCGGTATCCTTGCCGATGATAAAAACCTGCCTCATGAGGCGGTCATTTCCCTTGGGGGTGAACGGCTTTCTCTCCATATTGAGGCGGTGTATAATGACCGTCACGAGTATATTGCGGCGGCCCTTACATGGAATGTTGTTACCCAAACAGAGGCAGCAGAGCAGAACGCCCATAGGCTCAGGCAAATGGTTGATAGAATGCCCATTAATGCCATGATGTGTGATCCGGAAACTCTTAAAATAACATATATGAATGAAGCAAGTTTTGCGACACTGCGAAGCTTGGAGCAGCATCTGCCGATTTCCGCTGATGATATGATGGGGGCATGCATTGATGTGTTCCATAAGGACCCGGAACATCAACGCCGTATTCTGCGCGACCCAAATAACTTGCCTTGGAACGCGAAGATAAAGGTGGGACCGGAAACCCTTGACTTGAATATCTCTGCGATTGTTGGTGAAGATGGTACTTATTATGGGCCACTTGCTACATGGTCTGTGATTAGTAACCAAATCAAAGTTGAAGCCGCAGTCAAAAGTACTGTGACTGAAATAATGACAAATAGCACTACATTGAAACAACATTCAACGCAGATGTCGGCTGATTCAGAACGTAATATTAACACGGCTATTGCTGTTGCATCAGCATCAGAAGAAGCAACATCTAACGTACAGACAATGGCTGCTGCTACAGAGGAACTTGGGGCGTCTGTCGCTGAAATTGGGTCACAAATTCAGCGTGCAGCGCAAATTTCAGGGAATGCGGCTACTCGTACCAAAGAGGCCGATGCTCAGGTTAAAGAGCTTGAAAGCGCTGCCACCCGGATTGGTGAAGTTGTTAAACTGATTAATGATATTGCGGATCAAACCAACTTGTTGGCCCTTAATGCCACGATTGAGGCAGCCCGCGCTGGTGAAGCGGGCAAAGGCTTTGCTGTTGTGGCAAGTGAAGTGAAGTCGCTCGCTAATCAAACCGCGAAAGCCACTGAAGACATCACCCATCAAATTATGGCGATTCAACAGGAAACCAATAATGTTGTAGGGGCAATTGATGAAATTGGTACTGTCATTGGTGAAGTGAATGATATTGCAGGCGCTATTGCGGTTGCTTCAGAGCAGCAAAACTCAGTTACAATGGAAATTGCGCGAAATGCTCAGGAAGCGGCAACTGGTACACAAGAGGTATCGCAGCGTATACTGGAAGTGCAGCAAGCAACCGAAAGTACGGCTATGAGTGTTGGTGAAATTCTTACCATTGCCGAGACATTAAATAGTGTTTCAGAAGCGCTTGAAAAAGAAGTGCAAGAAATGTTGGAATAATACCGCGGCCCTTAGAGGCGCAGGCACATCAAAAGGGACTGGCATTACCAGCCCCTTTTTTGTTGAATCACAGTGCCACGCTATGATGGTTTATTGGCTATTCATGGTTTTTCTGGCAGCCCATGCTTTAATGTTATGTTCTAGCACATTAAGCGGGACAGGGCCGTGACGCAGAACCTCATCATGAAAGCCTTTAATGTCAAAGCTTGTGCCCATTTCTTCGCGGGCCCATTCGCGGAGTTCATGAATTTTAATTTTCCCAATCATATAAGCCGTCGCCTGGCCGGGCATGACAATATAGCGATTGATAGCATTTTCAATATCACCTGACGGGTTTGGCGTATTTTCAGACAGGTAATTCATCGCTTCTTGGCGTGTCCAGCGTTTGGCATGTAAGCCTGTATCAACAACAAGCCTACAGGCGCGCCATAATTCCATGGCCAGTCGCCCAAAGTCTGAGTATGGGTCTTTGTAGAAGCCCATGTCTTTGGCAAGAAGTTCACTATAGAGGCCCCATCCTTCAGTATAGGCTGTAAAGCCAGTGAATTTTTGGAACATTGGCACCCCTTCAAGCTCCTGAGTGATCGAGCGTTGCATATGGTGGCCGGGGATGCCCTCATGGAAGGCGAGAGCTTCCATCTGGTATTTAGGCATTTGTGCCATATCATACAGGTTGGCATAATAGCGCCCAGGGCGAGAGCCATCCTGGCTCGGGGATTGATAAAAAGCTTTGCCTGCTGAACGTTCGCGGAAAGGTTCAACACGTTTTACTTCCATCGGTGCTTTGGGCAGCAGACCAAAGTAGGCCGGTATTTTTTGTTTCATTGTAGCAATAATGGCGGTTGCCTCTGCCAGATAAGCCTCACGGCCTTCATCGGTACTTGGATAATAAAATTGTTTATCTTCCCGCATGAATTTGAAAAAGTCCTGCAAGGACCCCTCAAAGCCAACCTTATTCATAATGCCCTGCATTTCACCGTGAATACGAACAACATTATCAAGGCCGATTTGATGAACTTCATCTGCGGTTAGGTCTGTTGTTGTGTAGCGTTTGAGCATGCTATTATAGAAAGCTTCGCCGTCCGGGAACTTCCAAACGCCGTCATCAGTTGTTGCTGTTTTTTCTTGTGTTCCAAGGAAGGTTATAAGCTTTTCGTAAGATGGCTTAACAACAGTGGTGAGGGCTGTTTCAGCCTGCAGTATGAGGGCTTGTTTTTCTTCATCAGGCAAGTCAAGGCCTGCTACCTTCTTTTTAAAGTTAGCAAACAGGGGGCTGTCCTCGCCGGTGTCCGTGAAAGGGGCGCCTGTAATGACATTCTGTGTTGCAGGAATAACCACAGGAAAAACAAACTTGGGCGGTACGATGCCAGCCTTTTGGCGACGCTCTAGGTTGATAAGAAGCTGGTCAATTTGAGGCCCAATACCATTGAGGCGTGTAATGAAGGCTTCTGCGTCTGTTTTGTTGTCGACACGGTGGAAATTCATCAGGAATGTAGGGATTTGAGTGTGTGCCCCAAACATGGTGTTTACTGGATAGCCATGATCACGGTATGTAAATTCGCGGAGGTCGCGCTCTACTTCTTGCTTGAAGAGGTCATAACTCAACTTTGCCCGTTCATCGAGGGCGGCATAGTCAATTTCAGCAAGTTTTGCGAGGTTATCTTTCGCGATTTCATGGTTTTCTAAAGCACGTGCTTCTGAGGTGTCATCCCACTTGTCGGTATCTTTTTTAATACCAAGATAGGCCTGAAAGCCCGGGGAACGATCCACCGCTCTGTTGAAAGCATCTTCTACAAAGGCGTAATAGCGTTCGGTTTCAGTTTGTACTGCCTCAACGGCTGCCGCGGCAGTTTCTTGTGGTTTTTCAGCTGTGCTGGTTGCATCTTCATTTTGACCACAAGCTGCAAGCGATAATACGAGTGCAATGGTTGAAACGGTTTTGAGTGTATTTTTCATTTTTCATCCCTTTGTTTTTTTTAGGGCAATAGGCGCACCAAGGCTGTTTTTTCATTGTAAAATGCTAAACGTTTCTAGGCCCCGCCATGTGAAGGGCTTTGCTTGATACAAGGTTAGAAATTTTCCTATCACTTAGCTGGCAGCCTAAAAAGCATGCTCTCTCCCAAGAGAAGGGTAGGTTATCGGGCGAGGGGAGGGAAGACTAAATTCCTAAACTATGGATTATATTTAACCTAAGCCCACCGCCTATCTAATTCAGCCTAAATCTAAGCCCAGTCCAGTCAGCCCAGATCTAACGAAGGCACTTTTGATGGCAGCCCCAGTTTACTGTCTGGCTACTACCGCTTTACTGCCACTTTATTACGCAGCCTACTGCGCGGCCCCGGTCGCCTGTGTTTTACTTTCCTGCTATGTCTTCGGTGCGCAGCTGCGCAGCGATAGATGCAGAAATTTGCTGGAAAGCATGAATCGTTGCGTTTTTCGTAAGAGGCACTGTCGGGTCCACATATTTGGTGTTGGCGCTGGTTTTGACAATCACAACATCTGATGTTGGGTCTATATAGATGAATTGGTCATAAATTCCTGCGGCCATAAAATCCCCATGGGGCGTTTCCGGAACCCACCACTGGAACCCATAGCCATAAGGGGTGGCGCTAGCGGGATTGTCGGCACCGGGCATTAAGTGCGGTGCACTGGGTGTGATGCTCGCTTTTACCCAGCCAGCAGGGACAATCTGTTTGCCATTCCATGTGCCTTCATAAAGATAGAGCCGCCCAAACCGCGCCATGTCCCGAAGGGCCACTTGCATCCCTCCCATGGCCACTTCCATGCCTTCGCCGTCCATGACCCAGACCCCGTCAAATTCCATGCCAATGGGTTGCCATATTTTTTCAGTAAGTAAGTCGCTGAGGGTGCGCCCTGATACACGTGTGATTAACATACCGAGCACATGGGTATCTACACTGACATAATTATTATAGGTGCCGGGCTCACGCTCGCGGCTCAGGCTTGCAGCAAATGCATCCAAAGACCCTTTGCTGGCGATTGTCATAGACATGCGGTTCACATCTGACAGCAGGTCACCGTAATCTTCCGTGAAGCGCACACCCGACGACATGGTTAAGATGTCGCGTATTTTAACCCCCTCGTATCCACTGCCATTAAGTTCGGGCAAATACGCGGTGATGGGGTCGTCTATGCTTTTGATAAGGCCGTCTTCAAGGGCAAGCCCAAAAAGTGCAGATACAAAAGATTTGGTGACAGAAAACATCGAATGCCGGTCACTATCTTGTTCGCCTTGAAAATAATTTTCATACAAAATTGTATCGCCGTGCATGACCAAAAGACCGGTTGTGCCTGATTTTTCCAAAAGCTCATCAAAGGCTAATTCTTGTCCCTTATATAGATATGTCTTTGGTAAAACAAAGACCCCTTCGGCGGCACGCTTAAAGTGCCATGGTTCGGCTGTTTTGATAATACGGTGGGGAAATTTGGTAGAGGTTGTGCGAAAGTTTTCGGTTATTTTTTCCGGCTTATAAAATTGAGCAAGCTCATAAAAACCAATACCAAAGTTGATTGTGACATAAAGCCCATAAACAACAGTCACGGTTAGAATTATCTTTAAAATAATTTTGAAGGGGGTATTTCGGTTCGGTTTTGGTGACATACGTATAAAGGCCTCCCCAGGCTTATATTTTATTTGTCCCTAATAGGGCATTTATTGGGAATAACATCAAGAAAATCATACGCTCAGTCGTACAGAAAAGCCGTTTTAGGCCGACGCATTTAGGCGCAGTACTTCAAGGTAATTATCTTGGAGTTCCATTTTGGAGCCTAATCCTTTTGCGAGCATAATTTGGTGTATGGCAGGCAAGCGAAAACAGGGAACATAGGGCAACAGGTGGTGCTCAATGTGATAGTTCACATAATAAGGGGCCACAGTTATCCGCTCCAGAAAGCCTGCATAAGTGGTGCGGCTGTTTTTGAGCGGGTTCACAAGGTCTGGCATGGTAGCATGCTCAGCAATATTTCTAATACGCAGAAATAATTGATAGGTTGTTGCCATTGGCAGAAGCCATAGCAGCAAAAAAAGATCAAGCCTGCCTGCCATAAAAAAGCTGGTGGCCATTAGGCCGTTCAACAAAAGGGGCCCTGCGTAGAAATCTTTAAGGCGCTTACCGCGGCCTTCTTTTTCACCCCATAAAAAGCGGAAAATGCCATACGTTGTACGGACGAAGACAATACCGGTCAGGTCCCGCAAAAATTTACGCATCATGCTGTATTTTGCAACAGGGAAAGGCGTGTAAAGATAATTTTCAGGGTCTTTTTCAGTGCGGGTAAAGCGGTGGTGTGCCATGTGCCGCACTCTGTAAGCATACACATTCAGGACAAGAGGCCATGCTGTAAACCACTGAGTAATGCGTTCGTTGAACCCTCGAGTCTTGAAAAGCATACCGTGGCTACCCTCATGCATTAAAACAGCCAATCCAAGCTGCCTGCCGCCCACAAGAATAATACCAAATAGTAATGTAAAAGGGTTCGGGAAAAGCGCATAGAGCACCATAGCACCCGCAATGATAAGCCAACAATGCGTCACAAGCCAAAACCCCCAAATATCAGACCGCTGCCGGAGCATATGGGATTGCTCGGACGTTAGAATGTCACTCGGTTTCAGTGTTTGCCACTGTGTTGACATGGGACAATAATCCTTATGTTGCCACCTTTTTAATGAGAGTCATTATAAACATAATATAGGGCAGTAAGTCTACAAAATAATGCTGTAAAGACCAGAGGCGTCAGTTTGCCGAAACGTCAGTTTGTGACCGCAGGTTTTTTGTAAGGGACAAACCATAAAAAGAGTTTCAGAAGATTACATCAAAAGACTTTTTTCAATATGTCGATACATGGTAAGATTTTATATGGCATGGAAATATCGCGTATATTGCTTGTTAGTTATTAAGTTTGTCCTGCTATTTTTTTCACCTTTAGCGGCAGACACCCCTTTTTTATTAAAGCAACTGACACAAACACCTTATTTAGTAGCCCCGGCCATTTCATCGGACGGCCATTTTTTGTCGGCTTTGATACGACAAGAGAATGGCGCTAGCCACGTTACGGTATGGCGTATCCCTGATGGTTTTGGTCAGGCTGAAACTCTGCCCTATACCCGTATAGAAATGGACTGGATGGCCTGGGTTGGTGGAGGCCGGTTATTGATGTCGTCAAAGGAAAAGGGACTCATCCTGTATGATGCCCATTTAAAACGGTTGCGACCCTTGATTGAGGGGCGGGGGCCGCGCCCAGACGAGCTACCCCCTGTTTTGCTTAGTCATTTACCTGATGACCCAACCAGTGTTTTGCTGCAATGGGAAGATCCCGGCCTGCCAGGATTCCCAGCGGTTTATAAAGTGGATGCGATTACAGGAACTTCCGAAAAAATCATCAGTGCATGGTCTCCTATTATACGGTGGTACGCCTCGCCTGAAGGGGAGGTGTTACTTGGGGAGGGTTTTAAGGGAAGAGACCAATTTCTGTATCGTAGTGACCATGATGGAGACTGGCGAAGAATATCAAAGCGGGATTATTTTAAAGGGCCAGCGTATTCTGTGCTCGCTGTTGAAACAGGAGGGGCAACGGCGCTTGTTTTATCGGCGCATGCGGGCAACACCCGTGATTTGTGGCGAATGGATATAGCCACTGGTTCGATGCGACAGCGTCTGGCTGGGCATAAATATTATGATATGACATCTGCCTTGATTGACCCGGTAACAGACCTTGCAGTTGGAGCGCTTTATATAGCAGAATCCGTTGAACAAATTGTTTGGCGCGCTGACAAAAAGGAAGAGCTAAGGAAAGTTTCCGAGAAACTGGGGCGGCCAAAGTTTTTTTTGTTGGCGTCAAGCCGTGACGGGAACAGAAGTTTATATAGCAGTCGGTCAAATAATCACCCTGCTGAGTATTTTCTGTATGATAAAGAGACTGATGATATTTATCCCTTACCCCATGATGAAAATGTAAGAAACTTTCCCAAATTACGCACAGAGGGTGTGTATATTCCTGTTAAAAATATGAGGCAGCCAATGCATGCCTTACTTGCCTATCCAGCGGGAGGGTTGACAAAAAAAACCATAGTTCTTTTGCACGGGGGCCCTGTGCGCCGTGCTACAGAGCGATTTAGCCCCTTTGTGAGCTGGTTAATTGCCAGCGGGCATAACGTGTTGCAGCCAAACTTTAGAGGGTCAAGCGGGTATGGGGAGCGCTGGCGGCAAGCAGGCTATGCTGAATGGGGAAACCGTATGCAAGATGATGTTCGCTCTGCCGCAGAATGGCTTGTTGATGAAGGGATAAGCAGACCCGGTGATATGTGTGTGGTTGGTGGCTCTTATGGTGGGTATGCGGCGCTTCTGTCTGCTATTAAAGACGATGATCTGTTTGCGTGTGCTGTTAGCTTAAACGGCGTAACGTCCTTACCGCATCTTGTGGAATATCTGGATAGGAATCGTTTTTCTGCCCTGACTGTACCGCGTATTTTAGGCAAACTGCGGCGCCGAAGCCTGCAAAAGAGATCACCGGTTTATCAAGTGAATTCCGTACACATTCCAGTGCTTTTATTCCAATCTACAGAAGACAGAAATGTACCGTTTGAACATGGTGCCATGATGGCACAAGCCCTGTTAAAACATAAAAAAGAGTATGATTTTATTGTACTAACCGGGGCAGAGCATCAGCTTCGCCGAGAAGAGGAACGTAGAAAATACTTTCAACATACGGGCGAGTTCCTTGATCGGTATTTACAGTAAATTTAAATTCTGTTGAAAGAGGCTTGCACAAATTTTCTTTGTCTTTGGCGTAATTTATGTTTTTTAGAAGGTCGTTGCAGAAGTAACCATTGTTACTTCAAGGGAAGGCGGAATGTTGCTAAGAACCATTAAAAATGGTTCAGTAATACAATAAAAAAATAAAAGGGGGCTTGTAGTGAGCACAGTATCAGTCTCGACCGAAGGGTCGCAGCAAAGGGAATTTCTGGGGCATCCTGTTGGGTTATGGGTATGTTTCGGGACGGAAATGTGGGAGCGTTTTTCTTATTATGGCATGCGTGCCATTCTCGTTTTATATTTAACAAAATACCATCTCTATAGCACCGAGAAAGCGACAATGGTGCTTGGTGCTTATATGGCCATGGTTTATATGACGCCGATCCTTGGCGGATATCTTGCTGACCGGTTTTTGGGTAGTCGCAAGGCCGTAGTATATGGTGGTTTGTTACTAGTTCTTGGCCACGTTTTAATGGGTTTCCACGGCGCGCCCGCTTTCATGGATGGGGAAACAGTCGTCCGGGATGACAGTGCTATCAGTTTCTTCTTCTTATCGTTAGGCCTTATTGTTGGTGGTATGGGATTCTTGAAAGCGAATATTTCCACCATTGTTGGCTCGCTGTACGGACCAAATGACCCAAGGCGGGATGGGGGCTTTTCCATCTTCTATATGGGGATTAATATTGGGTCCTTTACGTCAATCGCAATCGTTGGTTATGTGGGGGAAAATATAGGTTGGAATTACGGATTTGCCCTTGCGGGTATTTGTATGCTTTTTGGCCTCCTCGTTTTTCTTAAGGGCCAACCCCTTCTTGAGGGCCGCGCTGACCCGCCAAACCCTGAAGAGCTGAAACAGAAATCACCTATTGGGTTAAGTATTGAAAATACTATTTATCTAGGGGGTTTAGTCCTTGTTCTTCTAAGCTGGCAGTTGCTTCAGTATCAAGCGGTGGTGGGTAATCTTTTACTGGTTTGCGGTGCAATTATGGTTGGCATTGTCGGATTTTATTCTTTTAAGGATTGTACGAAAGAGGAACGCCACAGGCTTTTTGTTGCGATGTTCCTGATTACCTTACAACCACTTTTCTGGGCGCTTTTTGAGCAGCAAGCAGGCAGTCTAACATTGCTGGCCGATCAGAAATTCGATTTAAATTTCCTTGGCATGACCTTTGTGGCCTCTCAGGTGCAGTCTATGAACCCATTATTTATTATTGTGTTCGCGCCAGTGATGGCTTGGTTGTGGGTGTCGCTTGCGCGCAAAGGCCTAGACCCCTCCACACCTGCAAAATTTGCAATAGCGATGCTGCTGATTGGCGGTGGGTTTGTTTTGTTTGCTTTGGCATTAGGGTTAGATGAAAGTTCAAGTAAAAGCTTCATGTGGCTTGTAATGCTTTATTGGTTCATGACAGTTGCTGAGCTATGTATCAGCCCCATCGGACTATCGATGATCACGAAACTAAGTGTTCCTAAAATAGTTGGCATGATGATGGGCGTATGGTTCTTGGGTCTTGCCTTTGGTAATTATCTTTCAGGGGTTATTGGCAGCCTGACGGGCTCTGGCGGTCACGGCGCGGCTGCGGGCGATGTGAGTGTTGCTGCCACCATTGAGCTCTATACCAACGTGGGGCTTTTTGGAATAGCTGTTGGTGTTGTCGTCTTGTTGCTTACGCCGCTGCTACGTAAAGGCATGCACGGCGTGCATTAAAGGCACTGATAAATGACGGATAAAAAGGCCGGGGGAACCCGGCCTTTTTTGTGCTAATACTGTAGTAAGTTAAATATTCTTTATGACAATACCACGACCATATTGCGCACAGCGAGCGCTAGAAGAACAAGCGATGAAAGCATAAATATTATAAAACGCGCCATGACAATATTGACAGTGCACTGTATTAGGGAATGTACCACACGTAGGCCAACATACGCCCAAGCAAGCTGTATGTTAACGGCGTCGGCTGTACCCGCTAAATGTGTGTAAAAAGCTAGCGCATAAAATAAAGTGGGCTGTTCGTGCAAATGGTTATAATTGTCTGCAATTTGTCGCACCCCAGCAGGCAATACAGCAAGGGCGCCAGGCTCTGCAGCGTCTTGTGGATTAATGCCAGCGGCTTTCATGGCAGGGATGCGCGTTACATACATCCATACCCAAATAACGAGTGTCCATGAAATCAGTGTTAATATTGAAGGTAACATTTTTCTCTCCCTTATAATGTCCCCCATTTAATCTATGGCGAAGTTTAAAAAGGACCACAGGGTGTAACCTTTTACAATTTTTACGCTGGCCTAAAATATGCCCTAATGGCAGATTACCAACGAGACGGTGCGGCAAAAGAGAGAAAGTTCATGAGTTTAAAAAAGTGGTTCACAGCCCTAAGTGCCTTGGTTTCAATCCCTGTTGTGGCACAAGATTCCGCTGTTTTTACTATCAGTGATATTCAAGCCAACCATACAGTCAGTGAATTGCTGTTAGTACCGTTTTTTAAGGCTGGCGAACAAGTGCTTGTTGCGAAGGGACGCACAGCAGACAATGAGAAGATGTTCTCTTTTTATGAAGTAGGCCTTGATAAAAAAATGAAAGAAAGTCCTTCGCTAACTGTGCTGATGCCGGAGGCTGCGCTCTTTTATGATTTTGCATCCCTCACGGGGGATAAAAAACAAAGTCTGCTTTTTTTAAACTCTGAGGGGGTTCAGCGGTTTGATCCCGAGCGGGGTGGTTTTGAAACTCTTGCGGCTCTTTCGTCCATGTACCGAAAAAATGAAAGCCCTCTGTTTGAAGCTCTTGATTTTGCAAGGGATCTAAATGGTGATGGGTGCGATGATCTCATCATGCCGGATTTTCACGGCTATTGGCTCAGGCTTAATGATTGCAAAGGCAATTTCCAAAACGAAATACTGCTTAATATGCAGGTAGAGATGCGTCTCTCACGTCAACGCCCTCTCTACAGTCAGTTTCCACTTTATACCGCAGATGTTAATTTTGACGGCAAAATAGACATTCTTTTCCAAAAAGATAAAAGCTTTGTCGCTTTCTTGCAGAAGGCTGATGGCAGTTTTGCTACAGACCCGAGTCTTTATGAGATTGATATTGATGTCATTGGCAACAGCTTTGCTGAATTTATACGCTCCGATGAACGGTATGAAGACCAGACGGACCTGACAGAAACGCGTATTGTATCGGTTGAAGATATCAACGGTGATAACATCATTGATATTGTAGCAGAAAAAGATAGGGCCAAAGGTCTTTTTGACCGCAGCACAACGTACCAATTTCATTATGGCTCAGAGGTGAATAAACGGCTTACGTTTCGGCCAGAGCCTTCAACGAGCATCAAGCTTGAAGGCATAAAAGCCCGCAACAGATATATTGATTTTACCGGTGACGGGCGCAAGGATTTTGTTGTTGGGTCTGTTAAAATTGGTATCGGGAAGATTATCGGCATTCTACTGTCTGGCTCAGTTGGGATTCATGTGAATTTTTATGAACAGGATGAAAAGGGAACCTATAGTAAAAAACCAACTTTCCGTAAAAAAGTCAGTGTTGACTTTGATATGTCCAGTGGCCAGAGCAGTATATCAGTTGCAGAAATGGCTGATATTAACGGTGATAAGGCCAAAGATATGATCCTTGGTAAAGGCACAGATAAACTTCGTATTTATATGGCAACACCGACTGGGAAAAAACTGTTTAAGAAAAAGGACATTGAACTGAAGGTTGACCTACCCAAAAACGGCGAGCTGGTTACAACAGAGGATGTCAATGATGATGGTAAAGGAGATTTGCTCATTCATTTTGACAGGCTCGGCGCAGACGGTGAAAACAATAAAAACCGCTTTATGGTGTTGATCGCAAATTAAAAGCGGTTTTTATATAATGTTGGGGCTCATTCCCGTTGCGGTGTATATCCGAGGCTGTCCGTTGCCGCTTGGTTTTCAAAAGTTTTATAAGGGCGCTCATGTGCAGCCATGCTGTTCACTAGGCTATTTGGAAATACTTGGATACCACTGTTAAAGGCTTCAATGTTTGCATTGAATATACTGATGGCAGCCGCGATGTTATCTTGTAATTCACTAATTTCGCGCATTAATGACATGGTTACATCGGCCATTTTTAGGTCAGGATAGGCTTCGACTGCAACGTTGAAACCAGTCATTAATTTGCTGGTCGCAGCTTCAATATTTGCAAGATCATCTGTATTTACATTGCCCGTTGATGCCTTTGATAGCGCAGACCGTAGAGCTGTAATGTCGGCCATCAGGCCCGCTTCATGTTCTTTATAGGCTGCTGCGTGTTTTTCAAGCTGGGGCAGGGTTTCATTTTTTTGTCGTTCATAGGTGATAACATCGGCCCATGACCGCTTCACCATGTTACGGCGGCTAATGATACCGTTGTTGATCATAATGCCTGCAACGACCAAAATGACCAGTATGCCAATGATGATATATAGAACTTCCATTATGAGGTGCTCCCTGTCTTGATGTGAACGGCTGTTTTGTTGTTGGTATTTTGATCAAAATTATTGTCTGAATATTTCATTAGGCGGTGCAAAAACTCGAGCGCGGCATCAAGGGCTCGGAGATTATTGTGCCCTTTAATTTCTTGCTTGAAGGCTGCGGGTGTAACGAGACTGCTTTGTCTATGGCCTGTGAGTGTGTTGTTGTTATCGAAGGAAAAACATAATTCTCCTGCATCGGTAAAAGCCAAATCCATATTGCCCAACATGTCTCCTGCGTCAGATATTTCTGTCAGAACTTTTGGTTTCAGGAATTTGGCAGCCTCGATTTCACGGGCAGCCTGTACACTGAATCTTTTATTGAACTTAATTGAACTGCTCTTCCAGTTGCTGCTGAAAAAGCCAAGGCGTGTTTCTGAAATGCGCATACGCCGGGTGTATTTGAAAGGCAGGGTAAATCCGTAACGATCAAAATGGTCATAAACAGTACGTGTTCTGACGCGGGTCCGGCCTTTGCTGTCGGTTGTTATATATGTCTCAATGCGCATGTTTACATAATGATAATGGAAATAGTCGAAGGTAAAACTATGTTCAGTTCCTTTATAGGTGCCTTCGATAAGCCTTTGGATTTCATTCTTATGATTACCCTGTTTGAAGGTGTCAAACCGGGCTTGTAATTCTACGGCTTTACGGTGTGGCTGCACAGGCTTGTCAACAAGGCCATAATCGAACAGGCAGCTTTTGTAATGTATGGTATCAGAAAGGTTGGTAAGAGAGTTCTTGCGGTGCCGCCTCCAGAAAATATTGATAAGCAATACAAGTAGAACGCCTGCCATTGCTGTTAGGCCAGATTCGAGGGGTTGCAGGGTAGGATGAAAAATAAAAGCGGCAAGTGGGAAGGCAAGTACACCAGCACCAATACATATTCTGTTAAGGAGGCGATTATCAAACTGTATGGGTTCGGGGAAAGTATCCAGCAGTGAAATAGCTGCCACCAAGTCAGAATCAGATTTGGCACGGTTAGTTTGCTGCTCAACGAGTGCAAGTGCTTCTTTTAACTGTTTGTTATGTGACCCAAGTTTTTTGTGCGGCCCTAATTTTTTATGTGGCGCTGACTCTGGTTGCTTTTGTGTTGCTGTTTCCCTCACACGCTCCCCCAATTTACAGCTGCTGTTCTTTTATATATAGGGATTAAGGTAAGATATTAGAAGAGCTGAGATAATCGCCGTGATCTTAAACTACACAAAGGCAGGAGATTGCATCATGGATTTAGTTTTGAAGCCGGTACCACCCACGGACTATGAAGCGTACCGGGCGATGATTGATAATCCCAATATTGCACGTATGACGGGGTCTATCCCCCATCCTGTTGATTTAGCGTTTGTGGTTGAACGCCTAGAGAGTCGCGCGAAAGAAGAAGCAGAACTTGGTAACCGGGCAGAACGCGGTATTTATGTTGACGGCCTACTTGTTGGCGGCGCGCTTTATTTTCCGAATGAAAAAAACGGCTGTGAAATTGGGTATTTTATTGCTGAAGAACATTGGGGCAAGGGCTATGCAACAAAGGCGGCAGAGGCAATCGTTGCACTCGCACGCACTCATGGTTTTACAGGTATTCTTTTTGCACAGCACGCAAAAGACAACCCCGCTTCAGGTCGGGTATTAGAAAAGATTGGTTTTGAGGTTGTGGGTGAGGGTATGAGCAAATCAGCAGCGCGCGATGAATTAAGTGCTGTATGGTACTTAGAGTTACCTGCCTTAGGCACGGTAGGCTGTCAGTAAAATAGCTCGTTTAAGATAAATCGTTTTTAACGATTGAAATTCTCAATTAAATCAATTTCATTAATTATTATTTTTCTCTGATACTCAGAACAAGCCAGAATGTTTCTGGACCGAAGTTTATTGAGGAAAGGAATAAATAATGTCAGCGGATAAAACCCTCTTAACAACGGCAAACGGCGCTCCCATTGCAGATGATGATAACAGCATCAGTGCAGGCGAGCGAGGTCCCCTCACGTTTGAAAACTGGCGGTTGATGGAAAAGCTTGCACATTTTAACCGTGAACGCATTCCTGAGCGTGTTGTCCATGCCCGCGGTAGTGGTGCCTATGGTCGCTTTACGCTTACCAAGGATTTGACAGACAAAACGATCGCTAAATTTTTGCAGGGTCGGGGAACAGAAACAGAAGTGTTTGTAAGGTTCTCCACTGTGGGTGGTGGTCAGGACTCCAGCGATTATGCGCGTGATCCACGTGGGTTTGCGGTAAAATTCTATACGGAAGAAGGCATTTTTGATCTTGTGGGTAATAACACACCAGTGTTTTTCCTGCGTGACCCAAGCAAATTCCCTGATTTTATCCATAGCCAGAAGAAAAACCCGCAAACAAATATGCCTGATCCTGCTGCGGTCTATGAATATTGGGCTAATCACCCGCAGTCATTGCACCAGATGACGATCCTAATGTCGGACAGGGGCATTCCTGCGAGCTACCGCAATATGAATGGCTATGGATCGCACACGCTTAGTTTATGGAATGATAAAGGGGAGCGTGTTTGGGTCAAATTTCATTTGAAGACCGACCAGGGTATCAAGACTTTGCGTGCGGAAGAAACTACGGGCTTACCAGCCTTTGGCGCGCAGCAGGATTTGGTTTCCGCTATCGCACGCGGTGAGTTTCCAAGCTGGACTGTGAAAATTCAGGTCATGACAGAAGCCGAGGCAAAGACATACCGGTATAACCCTTTTGATTTGACCAAAGTATGGCCGCACAAGGACTTTCCCCTTCAGGAAATTGGTACGATGGAACTGAACCGTAATGTGGATAATTATTTTGCGGAAACAGAGCAGGCAGCCTTCAGCCCAAGTAATTTGGTGCCGGGGATAGGCGCTTCGCCCGATAAAATGTTGCAGGCGCGGTTACTAGCATACCCGGATGCACAGCGTTACAGGGTTGGTACTAATTATCAGCAATTGCCTGTGAATGCCCCTAAGTGTCCTGTGAACCATTATCAACGTGACGGTGCAATGGCGGGCATGTGCCCAGTATCAGGACGCGTGGTTAATCAGGACAAGAGTGTAAATTTTTTCCCGAATGACCGGGCAAATGAGGGGGCACCAGTACCAAAGCCAGCAATCGCTGAACCACCAATGCCCCTGAGTGAACATGCTTGGGTTGGTTATCATGATAGCTCAGATGAAGATAATTATTCTCAGGCGGGTGAGTTGTACCGGCTTATGTCTGAAGATCAAAAAAATCAGCTGGCTGCCAACATTGCAGGTGGTCTGTCAGCGGCGACCAAGACAGCCCAGGTCCGTATGCTAGAGCAATTCCGCAAGGCAGATAAGGATTATGCAGACAGAGTGCAGGCTGCCATGCAAGCTGCCACATAGGTGCGAATAAAAATGTAATAAAGCCGCTCACTGAAACGTGGGCGGCTTTATTGATACTGAATGACCATAATCTTTCGCATATACGTATAATGGTCACCTGGCCCCAAATTAACAGGGTGCCAGGCAATGTTGCGAATGCCAAGTGTCTTCCCCGTATTCAATGAAGGCAAGACATGAGATTACATCATTTTTTGTTGAGGTCTCTAACAGTATTCCACATGTCTAGTTGCATGCGCCATACACCGCTGACCTTTTTCCAAACGATTATATAGGCACCCCCAAAAGGATTTTTTTTACCATCACTTAGGCGCGATTCCCCTGTATAATACCCAATGTCAGTGGCTATATCGCCAGATACAATAAGGTCTTCTGTTTCAGTTTTATGGGATAGAACCTTCGCTGTACCGGAAATTGCGGCTGTCCAGAACTGCCGAATAACATCTCGACGAGAAATAATACGACCATTGATGGGCACAATACGGGCGTCTTCTGTATAGAGTTGCATGATGCTTTCAATGTCACCAGCGACATAGGCTTTCGAAAAAGCCGTCGCTTGTGCTTGAATTGCTGCTTTTTCTGCTTCGGCACCTGACATATCCATACCCGGCATGTCCATACTTGGCATGTCCATACTGGGTATTTCTTGGCTGAGAGCAGGCACCGTAAAACTTGCGATCATAAGCGCAAGGAAAGAAAGAAGAGTATTTTTCATATTTTTATCTCGCTATTATACCAGTTAAGTCATTACTTTTTTTATTACTTTTCCAAGTGTTCGGAAAGTTTCCGCCCGAGGGTTTGTTTTCCGCCAAATCAACCCAATTGTGCGTGTGGGGTTGATATCGCTGAAAGGTAATACATCAACGTTAACTCTTTGTGTAAGACCGGCATCAACAGCCATTTGGGGCAAAAGTGTTGTTCCGTGTCCAGCGGCAACCATTTGTAATATGGTTGCCAAGCTGGTTCCTGACAGTTCACGCCGGGCTTTGTTGCCGGCAAGACGACAAGCATCAAGGGCATGATCCCGTAGGCAATGCCCCTCCTCAAGCAATAATAAATGTGTGTCATCAAGATCGGCAGTTGTTATCTGGTCTCTAGGCGCGGTCCCTTTTGGGAAAGCTGCGACAAAGCCATCATAAAAGAGCGGCATTTCTTCAACATCCCCACACGCAAAGGGAAGGGCATATAAAACAACATCCAATTCACCAGCTTTGAGTAAATCACAGAGATCAGCGGACTTATCCTCGCGGAGAAGGAGCTCAAGGCTTGGCAACTCTTTTTGAATGCGGGGCATAATGCGGGGCAATAAATAGGGGGCTATGGTTGGAATAATACCCAACCTTACAATGCCTTTTAAGGGGTCTTTTGAGGCAGTTGCCATGTCAGTCAGGTCATCGACAGCGTTCAATATTGTAACAGCACGGTGGACGACCTCTTCGCCAAGGGCGGTGAACATCACACTTCTCTTTGTGCGTTCAACAAGTTGCGCGCCGAGCAAACTTTCCAGCTCTTGCAGTCCGGCAGAAAGTGTTGACTGGGTTACATGGCTAGCATCAGCAGCTTTACCAAAATGATTGCTTTTATGGAGCGCCACTAGGTAGCGCAGTTGCTTTAATGTAGGGGGAAAACTCATCGACTTTTCCGATCAATTTTGATCAATAATATCTAAGGGTACGATTGTAGGGGAACGTTTAGTATTTGCAATAGTCTCTGTGGTGTTGGGTAATATTTTATTCCCTCTCAGGGGCATAGCATGACGGTGCATAAAGGGTTTGATGAAAAATAGTAGCTAAAGCAAAACCCAGGGTTTGCTAATGTTAAGCAAGGCCGCTTTGTTTATTAAGCCCTGCTGGTGAAGGCAGGCCATAATAATTGTGGATACGCATTGGCGAATATGCCCCGTACTTAGGGAGAGCAAAAAACACGGAAGGACTAACGCTATATCTCTATTGCGAGTATGTCACAGAACGCATGTGAAAGGTCGTTTATTGTATATCGATAAAAACGATTTTTAATACCAATTTAACTCGTTGGGTCGATTTAAGATGTTTTGGTAAGATACCCGTAATCGAGAAAGCTAATTCACTACGGAGTATTATGATGCTAACGATCGGAGACAAAGTACCTGCGTTTGATTTAACGGCAGTATTTGACACAACAGTCCCTCTGGACGGTTTTCCGAGAATTACACATAAAAGTTATCCCCAGAAATGGACTATCCTTTTTTTCTGGCCAAAGGATTTTACGGTTGTATGCCCTACAGAGATTATCGCCTTCAATGATTTAAAGCGTGAATTTGATAATAGGGATGCAGTTTTACTCGGTGCCAGTACGGATTCAGAATTTGTACATCTTGTATGGCGCCAAAGCCGAGGTGATTTAGCCGCTGTTGATTTTCCGTGGCTTGCCGATATGCGGAAGGACCTCACTAAAGCTCTCGGCATTCTTGATGAGGAAGAAGGAGTGGCACGGCGCGCAACTTTCATTGCCGACCCTGATGGCATCATTCGGTATGCGGCTGTGAATGACATATCGGTTGGCCGTAACCCTACCGAGGTTCTGCGGATACTTGATGCCTTGCAAACTGATGAGCTTTGTCCGGGTAATTGGACCCCGGGCACTGAAACACTTTCGTCCAGTCCTCGCTGAAGTTGCCACTTAATGTGGCAACACCTTACCCCGGTGGGTCCCCCGTCTATACACGCAACTTTACCCCCTTGAAGTTGCTGCCCACCGGGGTATCTTTTTTCTAAATACAGAAGAAAATAGAGTGGCTGCCTGATTGTTGTCACAATTGGGGTTTTGTATGCAGGCGATCCAGTTTGGTGGGCACCTATTTTGTTTTCAGTATTATATATCTATGTCGCAAGGCCTAAAGGGGCGAAGCCCTTACAGGGATAATTATAGGCTAGATGGTATGTAGACAAAAAAGTGGCCGGGTAAAAACCCGGCCCGAGTCACGACAGCGAGGATAGAGTGATTGCGCGAGGCGCAACCACAATATGGAGTGGACGCAGCAAAGCCACGTCCTCTCGCACCTTCTAAAAGACCAAATATTGCGTCTCGGGTCAATGCTTGTCTGATCACATTTGAAAAAAACACTGAAAAACAGCCATTTTTAGCGATTTTTTATAGTTGAGCGCGTAATAAAAGTGCCATGGTTGTAGTGACTTATATGTGAGACATTGACAGATATATGAAAATGTAAATTGATTCGTTTCTGAAAAGCCTCAACAAAGAGTGATGTTTATCTTCCAGCGCCTTAAATTTTCTAGGGTTTAATGAAATCATCCGCGACTTTACAGGCTGCGGGTCCCATTAAAACGACAAAGAGTGTTGGCAGAATAAACAGAATAAGTGGCATTGTGAGGATGGCAGGTAAACGTGCGGCTTTCTCTTCTGCTAACATTAAGCGTTCGTTTCGGAATTCTGCCGATAATACCCTGAGAGATGTAGCAAGAGGTGTCCCATAGCGCTCACTTTGGACAAGTGTTGTAACAACTCCCCTAAGGGCAGGTAAGTCTACACGTTCTGCTAAATTCATCAGGGCTTGCCGGCGTTCAGGCAAAAACCCGAGTTCAATAGAAGTAAGAGAGAATTCATCTGAGAGCTCAGGGTATGCTGGACCTAGTTCTTTGGCCACGCGGTTAAGAGCACTATCGAGGGTAAGCCCCGCTTCGGCGCACACAACAAGTAGGTCGAGCGCGTCAGGGAGCCCCTTTCGCAGTGCTTCTGTCCGCTTTTGTTTGGCATTTGAGACAATAATATCAGGTACTTTGAGACCCAAGAACACCATTCCAATGGCAAACAGGGGGTGAAAGTCTTTTTGATTGGGTAATGTACCAAGGCCATAAAAAAGTATGAGTCCCACAAGACCCATAAGCAGAGGCATGGTCAATTTTGCAATTTGAAACACCACGATCGCGTCACTGGTGCGGTAGCCAGCTTGTGTAAGGATGGTGGAAACTTTTTGCGTTTGTTCATCTTGCAAGAGTTTGAATTTATCAGCAATGGTACGCAGAATACCGACGCTATCCATCTTTTTAACATGGGATCTGCGTTTATTGGTTGTCACCAAGCCCGCTTTTAAGGCCTCTCGTCTGTCTTTGAGATTTTTGATGCGGCTTTTCATTGGGTCACGCACCAAAGCTGTTTGGTAAACGGCAACCATAACAAGGAAAGCAACAACACCAGCTACGCTTGATAGCAAATCAATGGTAGAGATACCGAGAATTTTTTCTATTGCTTCCATGGGTTAAACCTCAAAGCTGATCATGCGAGACATAATGAAAACACCAATAGCCATCCAAACAAGTGCGCCTAGGCCGATGATGATTGCTTTGGGGTGTGTAAATAAGATGATGCCATAATCATAATTTAGCGTCATGATAACACCTAGCATGATGAAGGGGAGTGCGCCGACAATCCAGGCGCTTGCTTTTGCTTCTGATGATAGGGCTTTAATTTTCAATTTCATCGCTTGTCTGGAGCGTAAAATAGTTGAGAGGTTACCAAGAGTTTCACCCAAATTTCCGCCGGTTTCGCGCTGAACAACAAGAGAAATAACAAAAAATTTAAAGTCAGGGGTATCAAGCCTGTCAGCAGTTTCCCAGAGGGCTTCTTCCAGTTGTTTGCCAAGGCGCATGGCATCGGTAATTTTACGAAACTCCACCCCGGTTGGAGCGGTTAATTCATGCCCGACATTTGCAATGCATTCATTAACAGGTAGCCCGGACTTAAGGCCCCGGACCATAAGGTCAATTGCTTCTGGAAATTGTTTGGTGAATTGTTTCGTGCGGGTTTTAATCCGGTTTGAAATGAAAATATGTGGCAGGCCAACGCCAGCAATAAACCCAAGAAGCAAACTCAAGGTTATTGGCCCCCCCAAAATAACCAGTGCAGCCATAGTGCTAAAACCAAGAATAGCCGAAACCGTGGCATATTTTGCAATAGAAGTAGTCATACCTGCTTTTGCAAGGCGTATTTTGATTTGCTTTTTCTGGGGGACCAGTTCGGCCAGTTTCCCTGCAAAGCCGGCTTGTTCTTGCTGTGAGCGGATAGAACGTGCTTGCTCTCCCTTCAGTATTTTATTTGTATTGAAGCGCTCTTGAAAGCGAGCAAGCTTTTGTTTCGTTTCCTTCCGGCCCCTGCTGAGAGCACGAAACAGAACCACCATTACAATCATAAGAATGATTCCAACAAGGCTCGTCCCAAGAATGATTATTTCAACATTTGCGCCTTGCATTGCCCTATCCGTTCATCGCTTCCATCAATGCCCTGTCGAGCCCAAAATATTCAGCTTTTGTAAGAAAATGTGGCCGTACACCTGTTGAAACAAAGTCGCCAATCAGGCCCCCACTTTCGTCTTCTCCGGTAAATTCATACTTGAAGAGATCCTGTGTCGTAATGACATCGCCTTCCATACCAACAACCTCGGTAACATGGGTCGTACGGCGACCACCGTCCCGCATCCGCTGCACTTGCACGATAAGATCCAAACTGGAAGCAATTTGCTCGCGGATAGCTTTTGCAGGTAAATGTAGCCCGGCCATATTGACCATATTCTCTAGTCGGGTAAGGGCTTCACGCGGGCGGTTTGCGTGCAAAGTGCCCATAGAACCATCATGGCCTGTATTCATGGCTTGCAACATGTCAATGGCCTCGCCGCCCCTAATTTCACCGAGGATGATCCTGTCAGGACGCATGCGGAGGGCATTTTTCACCAGATCACGCATTGTAATTTCACCTTGCCCTTCAAGGTTTGGCGGACGCGTTTCAAGGCGTACTACATGTGGCTGTTGCAGTTGAAGTTCAGCGGCATCCTCAATGGTGACAACACGCTCGCCCTTGTCAACCATTCTTGAAAGGGCATTGAGCATGGTGGTTTTACCCGAGCCCGTACCCCCGGAAATTAAAATATTAAGGCGGCAGGCCCCTGCAATTTTTAAAAGTTTGGCAAGGGGCGGTGAGATGCTTTTAAAATTCAGCATCTTATCAAGAGTGATTTTATCTTTTGTGAATTTCCGAATGGAAATGGAAGCACCGTCAATCGCAAGAGGGGATGCGATTACATTCACACGGCTTCCGTCAGCAAGGCGAGCATCACAAATAGGAGATGTTTCATCAACGCGGCGACCAACGGCTGTTACAATACGCTGTGCTACATTCATCAGATGCTGATTGTTCCGAAAATGAACATCAGTGAGGGTGAGTTTACCGTGCTGTTCCACATACACTTGACGCGGCCCGTTTACCATAATGTCCGAAATGCTTTCGTCAGCTAACAAAGGCTCAAGGGGACCAAGGCCAAGCATGTCATCTAGAAGAAGAGAGACTAAGTCTCGCTGTTCCCTTAAGTTCAGGTTGATTTTTTCCTGAACGAGAAGTTCGCCTACTACCTCACCCACTTGCTCAGCAAGCTCAGGGCGAGGTAGTTCTGCGGCGGCAGCCGGATCGATATGCTCCATTAACAAAGTTTGGATGCGTTCTTTTGCTTCGAATAAAGTTTTTTTACCTTCATTTTGTTCCTGCTCACCCGTAACCGCATCGCCGATCGGTCCAATAGTAGAAACCGCTTCATTCAACAAATATGTTTTAAGGTCCGTAATCTCTGCAGGGGTAATTGAGGCATTTTGCTGCTCGATTAGGCGGGTTAAAAGCTGATCAAGTTTCAGAAGCACCTCTTCCTCAGACGCCATGCGAAGTTCATCACGGTTGAAGATGCGTGGTAATTGTTCCGTACTTAAAGTGGTGATCTGGTCAAGCGGGCTACTGTCTTCTTGCCGGGTTAAAAGCACTTCTGAAGGAGCGACGCTGTCATTTGCAATAAGAGCAGAGGGCGGTGGAGTGTCCTCTTCTTTCTGACTAACTTTACGCAAGCCTGAAGCACGGCCAAAACTTCCTGTTGGCTTCTTAGTGCTCTGCTTTTTTTTACCAAAGGCTTGAGACTTCATGCTGTTAACTCACCTGATACCACTCTAATGCAATTCCTTATTTGCCAAGTAATTTCCCGAGCCATGAGCGGGCCCCGTTGTTTGTTGTTTCTGTACTATCTCTGAATAAAGCTGATACTTCCTTAAAGGCAGCTGTAGCTTTGCTGCTTAGGGCACTTTCAGAAACAACAGTGCCTTGCTGTGCTGCGGCTAGAAAAGCTTTGGCGTCCAATGGGATTTTATGACTGATCTTATGTTCAATAGAATTTTCAAAATCCTTAATATCCACTTCGGTTACCCCGTTTGCCACTTTGTTTGCAATAATATGAAGTCGGGCACGCGGCGCATGATTTTTAATATGTGCCTTAAGGCGAATGCAGTCCCGTGCAGATGTCAGGGAATAGTCTGTCAGCAGTATAATATCGGTTGCGACTGTTAAAATTTCGGCATTCTCTGCGAGTGTTTGACGGGGTAAGTCCACAATCACAGTATGGTAATTTTCAGCCATAGCATCGATCAGCTGCTCAAGGGCCCCTTGACTAGGTTGATGCATGCTTCCAACGGGTGCTTCAGCACAGAGAATGGAGAAATTTTCAAGGGGCTTTACAACGGCACGTTCAAGAAATAAACCATCAACGCGGCTTGGGTTCTCTAGGGCATCAGCAAGGCCGCGTCCGGGCTCCAGATCAAATTGCATCGCCGCGGTGCCAAAATACAAGTCTAGGTCCAATAAAGCGGTCGTCTGTTTTTCGCCAGCACGTAGCCAAGCGAGGTTTGCAGCCAGACTGCTGCACCCAATGCCGCCACGAACCCCCATGACCACTATCTTTTTACCGTCACCAACAGGGCCTGTATCTTCTGGCTCATCTGGAGCGCGAAGAGCATCTTGGGCTGTTGTCACTGCTGCTTGCATGAGGTCAGCAGCGAGGGGTTTAACCAAATAGTCATGCACACCTGCATTGAGGAGGTCTCTGTAGAGTGCAACATCATTCACTGCGCCAACGGTCAGTACAACTGTGCCTTCTTCACAGACATCAGCCAGTGCCTGTACATCAGCCCGAGGGTCAGTGCTTTCAGAAATATCAATGATCAGAAGTTCAGGGCACGGCATAGCGCCAAGTGACCGTACGGCAGCAGCGATACCACCTTTGAAAATCATATCTTGTGACCAGCCGCGTGCTACGACAATAGGTGCGAGTAATTCTGCAGATGTGTCATCACACAGATAGGCCGCAAATATTTCACGCTCTGCTTTTGCAAGTGCTAAGTCAGTCATGCCCCATCCTTCCTAGCGATTGCCCGTAGAAGGGGCTGTTGTTGGTGCGGTTAGCCCTTCCATTGATAATGTCATGCTCGGGCCTTTTTCTTTTGGTGAAGGCGTATAAATAGCGCCCACAGCAGCAGCTGTTGTATTGCCGGCTGATTGACCAGAAATTAGATCCCGTGGGTTTGCTACCATTAGGCCAAGATTGGCTGTATTAGCGCATCCATAAAACGGACTATCATTGTTTCTGGAGTTGTTTGAATATTCAGGGAGCCATTCACCACAGCGCGGGGTCGTGACAACATAGCGTTCAATATAGAGCATGACAGCGCCGTTTTGTGGTTCTGCACCGAGGACACTGGTGCCCGCATAGACAAGGCCAGTTTCACGAATATAGCTCTCAATAGCTGCAATTCTATTTGGGGATGCGGTTGGGCCATCAAGCATCAAAACATCAGCATAGGTTACTTCGCTACTAGTCAAAAAATTATTAATGGCGGTTTTACTTACATTTGAGAGACTTGCGGTTCCATCTTCTTCTATCATCACTTCAAAAGGTAGGCGGACCATTTGCACACTGTTGCGAGCAATAGTATCCCCCAGAGAGGGCTCCCCAACATTTGTATGCTGACAAGCCCCAAGGCTCAACAAACTCAAGGCGAGGGCGATAGGTTTTAAAGTTCTTTTTACGTACATCATTGGTTGCCCTTTCTAGTCAAGCTGAAAACCAGCACGGTTTTTGAGGGAAGGCCCAGCTTTTGTATCGGCGTTTTGAGCGGCTTGAGGCTGTGTTGGTACCCAGCGTTCACCCTTCATGAAGCGGTTAAAGTCATTCGGGGCCTTATAGTTATCTGTTGGCAGTACAAGTTGTCTGTCAGATACAGGGCGTACTAAATACGGTGTCACAACAATCAGCAATTCTGTTTCTTCACGGCGGAATTTTTCAGAACGGAAGAGGGCACCAAGAATGGGTATACTGCTCAACCCTGGGTATTTATCACCGTCTTGCGTGATGCTGTTACGAATAAGCCCGGCTATGGCAAAAGATTGCCCGCTGCCAAGCTCCACGGTTGTTTCGGCTCGGCGCGTACTGATTGAGGGAATGCTAATGCCCGAGATGCGGATTGCTCCGGCTGTAGACAGGTCACTTACCTCTGGGTTTACCCGCATGGAAATCTGGCCAGAGCTTAACACAGTTGGTGTGAAGTCAAGTTTTACCCCAAATTCTTTATACTCAATGCCGATACCATCCCGTGTCGGGATAGGTATAGGAAATTCGCCGCCAGCAAGGAAGGTTGCCTCTTGCCCCGTAAGGGCCGTTAGGTTTGGCTCTGCTAATACTTTGATAAAACCTTCTTGATCAAGGGCATCAATCGCATAATTAAGATCAAGGCCCCCTGTCATGATTTCACCAAAAATGGCGCTTCCCTCTGTTGCTCGGTTAAATATCTCAAGCGGTCCACCTGTAATAGGGTCAGCGATAACATTTGAAACATCACGGCCAGTTGCAATACCAAACCCAAGGGTGGAGCCGCCGGTAAAGCCTTCCCAGCTAAAACCAAGCTGCTTTAGAACGGAACGAGAAATTTCTGCCATGCGCACCCGCAAGTTAACTTGTGTTGGTTGAAGAACATTGATGTTATTCATTACTTCGTCAGTGCCAAGTACAGTATGAGCGAGTTTTTCTGCCATAGCTGCTTCGGCAGGTGACCCAACCGAGCCTTGAAGAATGATAATATTTCCAAGCGTTGTAGCCTGAATTGGTGCACCCGGCATGACCTGATTATAGGCGGTTCTGAGCGCCGTGAGATTCTGCGTAATATTGACAGAGGCGCTGAATAAGGTTTTGTCATTTTTGTCGAGCGCGTAAAAAGTGGTTTCGCCCTGTGCTTTGCCAAAAATGTAAATAACGCGGTTTGATTTCACCTGAATATCTGCGATTTCAGGATTGGCAATAAACACTTCGGTTGCAGGCTCATCCAGCCGGATAAGTGTGCCTTTATTCACCTCAATGACAAGGTTACTGTTGCTTGCCTCTACGAGTTGGGCGCCAGAAAGCGTTTGAAGGGGGGCCGCCGTAGCCTGCGTTGCTGCCCATAAAGAAGCCGTTAGAAGGGCCATTATTTTAATGCCATGGTGAAGTGCCGTTCTCATAGGTCTGACCCTTCGTCTGCATCGCCTACTTTGGTACGGACCAAATTGACGCTGTTGCCGCGTGTAACGCGAATTGATTGATTATCAAGGGATGGTAGGAACCCGCTAACTTCATTCCCCATTGAGTGGCTTGAAGTAACTGAAACAGGGGGGCTATCAGGGTTACTGCTGTCGGACTCTGTTGTTTGGGCAAGAGACCGCAGGCTAAGGCTAAGCGACCCAATATTCTCAAGCATCGCTACTTTCTCTGCCATTTTGGGGGTGACCTCAATGGTCGCTGTCTTTGCAATTTTGACGGTGTCATCAGCCTCACTTCTTTGGTCGACAGCCAAAATGCGTACATTTTGAAAGACAGTTTCTGCGACCTGATATTTTTCCGCACGGGAAACACTGAGTTCATGTGTAAGGATTACATCAACACGGTCACCAGGAAAAACAAAGCCCCCAATGCCACTTGTGGGAGACAGCTTGATACTTACGGCTCTCATGCCTGGGGATAGGATAGCCGCCATAAAGCCACGGTCGCCTTGGGCGACAATAGAACTTTTTGTAACAGGTTCGCCCTGTGTGACGGGTACCCGTACGACTTTGCCGTGAACATCTTTTGCCTTGTCCTTGCTTGCGGTAAAATAGGCAGGGCTTATGCCGGTTTCAGGCCAAGCTTGCCATATGGCATCTTCGGGCTTGAGAATGGTACCAACATGTAAATCACGGTTTGCAACCAATATTTGCACAGTTGGTGTTTGCGCTTGGTTCACTTGTGCCGTTTGTGCCTGTTGTTGTGCGCTCGTTAAAAAAGAACGTGTAAATAAAATTACAAGCACAACGCCAATTGCGGCAAGAATAAGTAATATAAGACCTCTGGGGTTCATTTGCCCCTCCCGTTTGCACGAACAGTACCCTCATGGGAAACAGCCCGGTACACTTTTACCTAATTGACTCCCTATGGCATGCAGGGCCAAAAAGGGATTGAAATTAGACCGACAAAGTGGAAAACTTTTGGAGACAAACCCACACTCCCCCTGCCATAATAGCAACACCGTATGGCACCTTTGGGGGTGTATCAGAGACAGATTGTTTCATTCGTGTATGCAGCAAGGTCACAAGGGCAAGGATGCCCCCTGAGAGAGCTACATAAAGAACGAACGGGAAACTCAAGACTGGCCCAGCAAACAAGGCCATCACGGCTAGAAGTTTTACGTCACCGCCCCCCATAAGCCGCATGGCAAACAAACCAGCACCTACTGCGAGAACGATGAAAGCCGTAACAAGTGGCCAAAAAATAGTACCATAAAAATCAACATCTTTTGACAAATGCAGGGTGGCCCACAGGATAAACAGACCAAAGATAGATAATACTATCTTGTTTGGAATGCGCCTGTATTTCACATCTGTAATTGCTGCCCACAAAAGAAGCAGTGAAACGGCAATGAGTGTGCCTATTTCTATGGTGATTATGGTTTGCATTGTGCCTGAGATCCGCTCTGATGAGTTTATCGGGTATTTTGTTTTCCAATTAAAAAGTCGCCGGAAAAAATAGTCCCCCGACGACTTTCTATTGTTTCAATTAGCCTGAATAACCCTAGGGATTATGCCTAGCTACGACTATCTGTGTCAGTCCCGGTCGCGTTTGTATCCAAAGTATCAGACGCGTTACCGAATGTTGTACTGAGTGAACCACCCAGTTCTGATAGAGCCGTAATAAGGCCAATAGCAATCAGTGCGGCGATGAGACCATACTCAATCGCAGTTGCACCTTCTTCATCACGGCGTAGTTTTTTCAAGAATTTAAACATTTGCTTTCTCCAGCTGCCAAGTTCGGATGACCCATTTATAGGGTGTGAGTCCTAAATAAAAAGTTAACAAAGATCAAAAATAATTGTTTAAAATCAAATAGTTATAGTAAATTTACAGGAAAATTTATTTCAAATTTTAGGGAAATTAAGAAGCCCTTGTAAACGCACGACTTTTGGAGATGAGTTTTTTATTGTGTATGAATTTTATTGTTGTTGCTTCGGGGCTAGGCGAGAAAAAAGAGATGAAATAACTTAAGGCAGTGAAAAAACTTCAGGTTATATGAGGTGAATTTTGCATGATTTTAAGAGTTTTTGTGCGTAAAGCCGTAAAGTGATTCTGGTTTTATACGGCCTTATAGCCGATTCTTTTTACCAAACTGGCAGGAAAAACAGACTCAAACACCGAGATATGTGTCTATGATGCTTTGCCCATTATAACTCCCTAACCCACTGGTAACTCCCTAATCCACAAAGAACGCAAAATGAAAGTAGGCCATCGCCTATATACAGCGTGGGTGAACCTTGCCAGGTTTGCGGTGTTCCCTTACTTGAGCTTGTTAGCTTGTAGCGGGGAGGGGATATGAAATGCTGAAAAAGAAAATGCAAGAATAGTATTTTGGAGAACCCAAGGTTTTAAGCCTAGTTTTGTGATACCCCAGAGCTATGCGTGATAGGGTGCAGAGCCTCGCAGTTTGTATGCCGGTCTACAATAATGGTGGAATAAGAAGCGGGAATTATCACCCGCCCCTAGATGCAGAAAAGAAGGTGCCCATATGAGGCTGTGCCAAATTTAAGGCTTCATTTCTTGTAGGGCCCCAATCCTCGGGCGGAAAAAAGAGACCCGCCGTACAGTAGTGGATGGAATAAAAGGGAAGATAAGGGGCTCAAACTTATAGTAGACCTCGGTTGCAAGAATGGTTTCATTGTCTCGCATTGTCAGGCCTGCGGGTAATATTGCAGCATCCCCTTCTTCGCCAAATTCACTTGTTGCCGGGAAGGTACCGCCACCCTTGCGCTGCCAAAAAACAGTTGTTGGAATATCTTTTGTTTGGCTGACAGCTGTTACAATTGTCACGCTATCTGCACCGGCAGGATAAGGGGAAATTATATGAGGAACAACTTGAAAAATGTCGCTCATAACCGATTCTGATATTTCTTCATCCCGTGTCACAAGGTCAGCAATTGTAACCACAGTGTGTTGCACCTTCATGTGAAGGATAAGGTAATTTCCTACCTCGAATATGCCAGCAAGCAATATTAAATACAGCGGCATGCTTAAAGCAATTTCGGTGAGAACGATGCCGTCTTCTTCGCTGCGAAAGCGATTTATAAAGCTCTTAATAGGGTTCATTGCGCACCGCCACAGTTGATGAAATATTGACGAGCCTAGTTGCCCAGTCTCCAACGCCTGTAAGACTATTTGCGGCATATCGTACGCGGTAAACTACAATATCGCCGCCGCCGCCAAGGCCCTCACTGCCCATATCATCGTCCCAGGCACCATTACCGTTCACATCGGAAAAAGGCTCTCCGCTATCCCAGTCGCCGCTTCCATTCTCATCAGTGAAAGGCTCGGGTTGTCCTATGTTGGCAAATTGCTCATATACAAGTGTATCAACTTCTACCGTGTCCATATTGACACGGCCAAAGGTCTGTTCTTCAATGACGGCGCGCACTTGATCAATACGGCTTGAGCCAACCTCTGTCAGGCCTGTAACCCCATAACGAGAAGCATGTAAAACTGCATTTTCAACGGCGGCAGTTACGAATAAATAATTACCAATTTCCAGAACACCAAAAATAACAGAAAGTAGAACAGGTAATCCAACAGCTGTCTCAACAAGGACACTGCCTTCCTCATCTGTTGATATGTGAGGGCATATCTGGTGAGTGCGGCGTTTTGTAATTGTGGGCAATAGACGCATTGTTTTATACCATTCTCTATTTCGACAAACGTAAGTTAGAGAGCTGTCTGCCAATTGCATCGAAAACATCTTGGAGCTCACCATTTGATGGGGCATGGAAATAAAAGGCTGGTTTGCTGGCGCACGCTTCAAAGGCATTCCTTGTAGCACTGTCAGGAGTGCTGCCAAATGTGATGCCATAAATGATGATACCATCATCTTTTATGTTGTTACAAATGTCAGCAAAGCGGTTGTCCAGTTCATCTCGGGCGTCATAGACTGTACTATAACCCCACTGCTCAATCGTCCCATAAGCAGTATAGTCAGAGCCCCCCAGTCTGGAGTCATACCGTCTAATAAACTCATTTTTCCCGTCAGTTAGAACAATAAGGACCTTATCCATATAATTAGTGTCATTGGCGAGGGGTAGTTCAGCAGGTGTGTCTGCCCCCCAAAGCCCTTGCCATTTTGCACTCAGGACACGCCACCCCCACACAAGACCCACAGGGCTTGCTGTACCGCCAAAACTCCAAGGCGCCATTTCGTCAATAGAATCCAAAACTTTTTGTTTACTTTCCACCAAAGACAATATGGGTTGCGCGCAGCCCCTGTTTGGGCCTTTTGCATACCGACGGCTGTTTGCCTCATTTATTGAACGGTCGCCGTCATCATCAATCCAATTATTCTCTTCAATCCGGTCAGGGACATTAGGCTCATCAGCCCAGTACCAAGGGTCCAAAGGTTTTTCGGTTGGTGGTGTGTCCGTTAGGTCTTCACCACTATTTCTGGCTAGGACACATCCTTTCCATTCCGTGGGAAGAAAATCACCATTATCAATTTTGGCCTGCCCTGCGGTAGAGAGCCAACCCTCATGATGCTTGCCGACATTTACATGGGCCACATAAGGGACAACTCCTACCCACAGGTTTGAACTGGTTTCTTTATCACCGTACACAAGCTGTACAAGTTGTGTTGCGGCATCTTTAGCTGCTGCCATTTTGCCGCTGCCTGCCATGGAGCCAGTATTATCCATGACCAGCACCAGTTCCATGCCGCGTGTTTCACGGCTGATCTCGGTACTAGCACTAACAGTAATTTCACTTAAGCCAAACAGGGATGTGAAGGAGGCTTTAACATTCGCCGTTGCGGTAAGGGTTATAAGGGAATTATCATCATTTATTGTGATATTCATATCGCGCGCACTAACGATATTATCAACGGCGGCGATATTGACGTTAAAGAACTCTTGTGCATCGAGGGCCATTGTCTCAACATCCATGGCATGCCCTGCAGCGAGACCGGCACTATCGAGTGATTTTTGTAAGACATCCTTTACAAGAAACATGCGTGACCCATCGACCGTTAGGCCCGCAACACCTGTCAACATAAGAACACTGCTTGCGACAAGAGGCATGAGGCTACCCTCGTCATTTCTTGCGAAAGACTTACAGAAATTGGTGAAAGTATAGCCTATTTGGTGTATGAGTGTTTTCATGTTTTTGTGCCTGAATTTATCGCTCATACGATGAACCACCCAAATGTAGATTAAGTAAATCTTTGCAAACAATTTTACGAAAAACGGCAAATTTTGATATTGATTTTTTCGCGGCGCGCTTTTGGCTAAAGAGAATATTAACTATTTGTTTTTAAATAATAATACTTCCTATAGATAAAGAGTTTCAGGTTTTAGAGAGCCCATATTGGATCTTTGTTGCTGGGGTGATTTTTTTTAAGCAATAAGACATATTATTGATATTTTCGGCCTTTAAAAAGATGTTGGTATGGAGTCGGAAGGCAATAAAATGAGTGTTAAGGTGGGGTTATTTTACACGGATTAGATGAATATCTCCTTGTATCAAGAAGCTATTAATGGCAACGATTATGGAAATGCTGCTTCTAGGTGATACTTATTGATATGATGCAAACTAGAAGTTAAAATGAAATATGACAACGGAGACAGCTGTGAGTAACGAGCCCCTTCTTTCTGCAGACTTGCTTACAAAGGCTAAAGAAAATCGTCTTAAAGCCCCCGAAGATACAGTTTTTGATTATTTTGAATCTTTTGATAGTGAGCTTATACGCTTCGCACGATTTCCAGCCAGCCGTGTTGTTGAGCCAAAAGGAACAATAGTTTTTATTCCGGGCCGTACGGAATTTATCGAAAAATTCTTTGAAGATGTTCATATTTTCAATGAGCTTGGCTTTGCGTGTGCAGCTATGGATTTGCGGGGGCAAGGCATGTCAATGAGGCCTCATCCGGACCGTGACAAACATTATGTACGCAGCTTTGACACCCATATCAATGACTTGAAGCAACTTTTTGATCAAAAACTGCTGAACAAAATGCCGCAACCTTTCATCTTAATGGGGCACTCTGCGGGTAGCCATGTGATTTTACGGTTTCTGCATGACCACCCGGAGTATGCGAAGGCTGCGATTACGGTCTCTCCCATGGTACGCATTTTCCTAGGTGGCTTACCGTATTTTGTAGCAAAGGGTTTAGCTTGGACAATGCGCCATCTTGGATTAGGGGCATCATACATTCCTGGACACACGGCCTTTAAAGAAGGGCGTTGGGGGTGGCGCAAAAAGCTCACGCATGATGAAGACCGGTTTAAGGATGAAGATTATTTTATCCGCAATAAAGACGCGCGGCTCGCGGTTGGAGGCGCTACGTATAAATGGCTATGGGAAGCCATGAAATCTACCGATACCTTGAATGCGTCAGGGTATGCTGAAAAGATTAAGGTGCCGACTTTAGTGTTGCAGGCAGAGGCAGACTCGATTGTGGATAATAAAGCACAGACAGCCTTTGTTGCCAGAATGCCCAATGCAAAACTCGTGCATATAGAAGGTGCAATGCACGAAATTTTAAAGGAAACGGACGATCATAGAGCACAAGTGTGGCAAGCAATCTCTGAGTTTATTGATCTGAAAAACGGTCCCCATTTTCCGTAAAACTTAAGCGTTATCTGGCGAAAGTTTTTTGAGAATTGTCTCTAAAAGATTTTTGTCGCCAACAGCAAGTAATTGCCCGTTAGGACTATTTGCGGGAGAAGTTCCGCGCCAGCTTATGGCATCGCCGCCTGCGCCCTTAACAACAGGGATAAGGGCCATCATATCCCAAGGCTTAAGGCCGCTTTCAATAACAATATCCATATGACCTGCTGCCAATACAGCATAAGCATAACAATCAAGGCCGTATCTGGCGAGCCGCACATCAGCTAGCAGCGCATCAAAAGCCCGGCGTTCGTCCGCTTTAAATAAATCAGGGTCAGTGGTGGAGAGTGTGGCGCAAGAAAGAGAGCTGCATGTACGGCTTGATATTGAAACACCGTTCAGACTTGCCCCGCCGGGCCACCCTAAATACCGTTCTTTAATGTACGGCTGGTCAATAACACCTATGATTGGCTCCCCGTTATAAGCGAGGGAAATAAGTGTGCCCCATACAGGCAGGCCTGAAATAAAGGCGCGTGTACCATCGATGGGGTCTAGATACCATTCATAGGGGCTATCTGTTACCTTGCGCCCAAATTCTTCACCGCAGATCTGATGCTCGGGAAAATGATCTTCAATAATGGCCCTAAGTTTTTTCTCGGTATTTTGATCTGCCTCAGTCACAGGATCAAAGCCTGTGCCCTTCTCTTTATCTTCTATGCTGATAGGTTTCTTGAAATAGGAGAGTGTCACGGTCGCTGCGGCATCGGCGAGTTCACAGGCAAAGGATTTAAAAGTCTCTATCTCAGAGCGGCTCAGTTCTAGTGTCATGATGATCCCTTTATAAAGTATGCCGACATGGGCCTTGCCAAAGCCTCCGCTTTAGACCACATATGACGCCCAAATGGCAATGAGAAGTGTGATGCAAGAGACAGATTTTTTGATTGTAGGGGCTGGGGTTGCGGGGGCGAGTATCGCTTATCGGCTTGCTCCTAATGCTTCTGTTATGGTGATTGATATGGAAGATCAGGCCGGGTATCACACAACCGGGCGGTCTGCGGCTTTTTATGCGGAAACCTATGGTGGCCCCCTAATTCAGCCATTAACGTCGGCCTCGAAGGGGTTTTTCCATTCTCCACCGGGGGGATTCAGTGAAGCTCCCCTTATTAGTCCGCGTGGTGTTGTGCATGTTTTTCGTCAGGACCAGAGTGAAGAAGCAAAAGCTTTATTCACAGGGTTAAAGGCCTCCTTGCCAGATTTAACGATGTTGACACAAGCAGAGGTGTTAACCCTGATGCCGCAGCTCCTTGCGGATAATATTCTTGGGGGGATATATGATCCTAATTGCTCTGCACTTGATGTTGCGGCTCTGCATCAAGGATTTCTAAAAGGTGCTAAACAGAAGGGTGCAAAAGTTGTTCTTGGTTCTGCTTTGACCCACGCAACCTTCCAAAAAGGGCGTTGGGCCATTGATACCCCAATGGGGCTTGTCAGGGCAAAAATAGTTATCAATGCTGCGGGAGCTTGGGCAGACAAAGTTGCAGAATATTCTGGTGTTAGGCCCTTAGGGTTGGCGCCCCTGCGGCGTACGGTTGTGACTATAGCTAATCCTGAGAATTTGATCTTTTGCAAAAAAAGTCCCATTGCCATGCAAGTTGGCGCAGAAAATTATTTTAAGCCTGAGGGGCATGGATATTTAATCTCTCCAGGGGATGAAGTGTTCATGCCGCCTTGTGACGTGCAACCGGAACAAGAAGACATTGCCCTTGCGGTCTATCAGTTTGAACAAGCAACAGGTGCGACGGTCAAAAAAGTTGAAGCAAAATGGGCTGGTCTGCGTAGTTTTGCAAAGGACAGGGCACCTATCATTGGGTTTGCAGCAGATATGCCCTCATTTTTTTGGTCGGCGGGCCACGGCGGTTTTGGCATACAGACAGCCCCAGCATGGTCGGAGCTAGCCGCGGCTTTGGTGACCGGTCAACCTGTTCCGGAAAGGTTGCTCAGTTTTAATGTCAGAGCTGAGCATTATAGCCCAGCCCGGTTATTGTAATAAAAGAGCTTTACTCGTCTAAGGGACTACCGTGCCGTTTTTTGCCAAATAAATACACGAGTATAATGGCGCCAACAGTACCCGCAATAAGACGGCCAACTAAACCTGTTGGACCAAGTCCAATAAGCCCAAATAAAAAGCCTCCAACAATACCCCCAAATATACCGAGAATAATGTTACCAAGTGCCCCATATCCGCCACCTTTGAGGATGTGTCCTGCTAAAAAGCCAGCTAAAGCACCTATGATTAGTGTCCAGATCATGTATTTCCTCCCGTGAATTAATAGCTTTGATACCGACGACCATAGTACATGTCGCGGCGTAATTCATCATTTCGATATTGGCTTAGGGCATAAACCGCCCAAATGGCTGCAATGGGCCACCCGATCATTGTTAGCCAAAGAAGGGCACAGAAAATGCCCTGAAAAGGCCGGTTGATTGTAAAAAATACCAAGGGGGGAAGAAAAATTGCCACAAGCAATCTCATTTTTGTCTCCTCTATCGTCGCTGTATTTAGGTCGTTTTTTTATTTCTGATATACGTGGGGATTTATTATGTAATTTTCAAGAGAGTGAGTTTGATGCATGAGAGTGTCTTTTTTTGTGTATCTGGTTTCATTTCGTGTGCTATGCACCCATAGGGTCATTAGTTAAGGCGTTGTCTAAAGGGGCGTGCGGTAGGTATGGTTAGTTTTCTAAGAAATTTTAAAGTCAATGTCCGCATTTGGACGTTGACTGTTTTATCCTTTGTAGGAATGATTTTTATCGTATGGGAATATTCGGGACTTGTCGCTGAATTGCAGGCTGGGACGGTTTCAAAAACAGTGTTCGAAAGTCATCAAACGACAGTCTATATTATTCTGGCAATTCTTTTGGCTGTGATCCTAGGGTTTTCGTTAGCTATTACAGCAAGTATTATGCAGCCACTGCGCCGTCTTCAGACAGAGCTGACGAATTTGTCTGAAGGAAAATACGATCAGCCCGTAACGGATATGGATCATGAGGACGGCATCGCAGCTATGGCACGTGCCGCAGAATTTCTTCGTCAAAATTCTTTAGAAACCGAGCGATTGCGCGCAGAAGCAGAAGAGGCACGCAAGCAACGTGAAGAGGAAGAGCGCGCGTATGAGCACAACAAAGTGTCTGAGGATAATCGCCGCCGTGAAGAGGAAATTGCTCAGCAAAAAAAGCATGAAGCAGAACGTCACCGGCTTCAGACAGAATTAGCGGCTAGCTTTGAAAGTGAAGTTTCGAATGTTATTCAGGCCCTTTCTGAATCTGTAGCTGATTTGCAAATGGCGGCAGATACGATGACGGAAGCTATTGAGGAAACAGGATTTGAGGTTAATTCAGCAGCGGGTGCAACGGATGCAACAAGCCAGGATATGATCTCGGTGGCTGAGGCAACAGAAGGGCTGACCAACGCAATTGGTGAAATTCGCACGCAGGTAGAGCAAGCGAATGCTATCACGACGAATGCAATGGGTGTGGCAAAAGATGCAGAAGGACGTGTTGGTTCGCTTTCTTCAGCATCTGATCGTATTTCGGAAGTGATTCATTTGATTAATGATATTGCGGAACAAACAAACTTACTGGCTTTGAATGCAACGATCGAGGCAGCACGAGCAGGTGAAGCGGGCAAAGGTTTTGCGGTTGTTGCAAGTGAGGTGAAGTCGCTAGCAAATCAAACGGCACGGGCAACACAAGAGATTGAAGAACAAGTGAATGCTATGCAAGCGGCAACGAAAGGCACGGTTGACGCTGTAAAATCTATTCACAAAACAATTGGTCAAGTGAGTGAAATCTCGGGCATGATTGCTGCAGCTGTTGTTGAGCAAGAGGCTTCAACGGGGGAGATTAGCCGCAGCGTACAAAATGCCAGCCAAAGTACGGCGAACCTAAGTCATAATGTTGGCCGTGTGCAGGAAATGACCCTTAAAAGCTCTGGAGCCGCTAAAACGGTTAGCTCGAGCTCAGGGGGGCTAACAGAGCAAACAAGCATGCTTGAAGCGTCTGTGAATCGTTTTATGGCTCGTATACGTTCTTAGGGGTAGGATAATGAAATTGTTAAGGCGTTAATACCTAAGGGTGTTAACGCTTTTTTATTATGATGCTTTGCCACGAAATGTCTTAAGGTGCTCCATATACCAGTTAGGAAAGCCATACTTGGAAGCAGCTTTTATAATACTGTCTATATAATCATCCTTCGCTGAAGCAGCGGGAAGATTATTTGACATATGGGTAATTGCCGGAACAGTTTTACCCCCTCGTGTATTTACCAGTACAGGCTCAATATTAAAATCTGCCTTAGATACCTTTGCGGCATGATATTTTTTTAGTGTGGCGAGTTCCGTATGAGTGAAGTTCGCCAAAATACCGTAAACAACTCCATCGCCTGAACGGGTTAGGTTTGCGATAGGCTGTATCGTAAGGTCAAACCCTACAATAGATGCAGGGGCAAAAGCGCGTTTGGGGAGACCAGCTGCCTCAAGGGTTTTTAGGCTAATTGTCGAACCATATAAAAAAACCTGTATTTTATGCGCGGACATATCTGTCTTTCTTTAATCATTTCCGGAAAGTAGTTTAGCAAATTTTATGATTTTACCAAAATTCCCCAGCATTCTTAGCTCTGTATTTCTAACAGCTTCTTACAGCATTCATAATGTTTAGTTAATATTATCTAAATTCAGGCAAAGCATTTAATTAATTCCTTTCAGTTGTAATTTTGTAAACAGTACGCCAATGTAGCGACCGGGGTGCTAAATTCGTCAATTTCAATAAGGCGAAACGGGCAGGGAGGCACATGAGTGAATGTAGGTTTAACAGTACTATTAGTTGAAGAAACTGAAGAAAGCGCCGTCTTTATTCAGGGGCTCTTAAGAGCCATTTATCAAGATACCATTCAAATTTTTACCGTCAAAGATAGTGTAAAGGCGGTGGACGCTATTGACGAAAACGCAGATAGTTTTTTTGATATTTGTTTTGTTGGGGGTAGTCACAATTCGGCAAAACACTTTGATGTTGTTAATCTTATTACAAGTGAAACAAGCTGCAAAGCGCCGGTCATTTTCTTAAATACACATGATGAACTTGAGGCCGATAAGCTGGCGATGGCAGCGGGCGCGACTGACTATTTAATAAAAAATGGGCTTACAGAGCGTGAGCTTGAGCGTGCTATTCGATATGCTACACACAAACGGCAATCAGAGGAGCGTGTCGAGCATTTAGCTTTTCATGACCCTTTGACAAACCTCCCAAATCGCTTGTTATTGCAGGATAGGCTTGAACAGGTTCTGGCACGTGTTCACCGACGAAATGGCTATGCGGCCTTGATGTTTCTGGACTTGGACAATTTTAAAACCATTAATGATTCCTTGGGACATTCTATCGGTGACCTACTTTTACAAAATGTGGCAGGCCGCCTTCGTGCTTGTTGTAGAGCAGAAGATACGGTCGCCCGTTTAGGGGGTGATGAGTTTGTTATTCTTTTGCCTGAACACGGGCGTAATGAAGATCGAACCGTTAGAGGTGCAAGGCGTGTTGCAGAAAAAATATCGAATGCTATTACAGGCACTATCATGATCAAGGGTAATGAACTGCATGTTACAGCCAGCATTGGTATCTCGGTTATTAATAAGGACAGTGTGAATGTCGATAGTATTTTGCGGCAGGCAGACACAGCTATGTATGAAGCCAAGTCGGCGGGTAAAGATAGCTGTAGTTTCTTTGTGCCGCAAATGGAGGAAGCCGTTTTAAGACAGGTACGTATTGAAACACAAATACGAGCGGGCCTGAAAAAAAATGAATTCTATCTGCATTATCAGCCGATCATTGAGACACAATCATCTCAGATTACAGGCGCCGAAGCACTCATACGGTGGCAAAGCCCTGTACTGGGGCAAGTTTCGCCAGCAGAATTTGTTCCTGTTGCAGAGGAGTGTGGCTTAATTTGGCCTCTCGGGGAGAAAATTCTTGAAGATGCCTGTAAGTTTTTGGTGGCCACACCAGGGTTGCCGCAACTGTCTATCAACATATCCAGTGAGCAGATACACCGACATAATTTTGTGCCCTTTGTTGAGGAAACAATCTCTGCGACGGGTATTGAGCCCGGGCGTTTAATCTTTGAGCTTACAGAGACAACGTTGCTTGCTGATTTGGAAAAAGCTGCAAAAACGATGGGGAGTTTACGCGCCCTTGGGGTCCGTTTTGCACTTGATGATTTTGGGACGGGGTATAGCTCTTTATCTTACTTAAAGAGGCTGCCATTTGATTATGTAAAGATTGATGGCAGTTTCACGCGCGACATGCTCAAAAACACAGACGATCAAGCAATTATTGACGCTATATTGAGCCTTGGTGAAGTTTTAGGCTTCCGCGTGACCGCAGAAGGGGTGGAAACCCAGGAGCAATATATATACCTTCAAAATAGAAGTTGCCCCACGGTACAGGGGTTTTATTTTAGTAAAGCAATATCAGCCGATGAGCTCCGGGAAAAATGGTTGCTTGGTGAAGATGGTTTAAAGACTTTCAACCATAATAAAGGGGAAAGGTGATGGAGATATTTTCGCAAAACAATGAGCATGTTGATGCTTTGATAGCGAACTTTATGGATGCAGGCCTGGCTGTTCTGGGCGCGATTGTTATCCTGATCATAGGGTTTCTTATTGCAAGTTTTGCCGAAGGGCGGTTTTTATCACTCTTGCGCAAAAGTGAACGTATAGACGTGACAGTCTCTAAGTTTCTAGCAAGCCTTGTGAAATATACTATTATCATCATGACTGTTATTGCTGTTTTAGGACAGTTTGGTGTTGAAACCACAAGCCTTGTTGCAGTTGTCGGTGCTGCGGGTCTTGCTATTGGCCTTGCTTTGCAAGGAACTCTTTCAAATGTGGCTGCGGGAGTGATGCTTCTTATTTTCCGGCCTTTTAAAGTTGGTCAATTTGTTGATGTAGGCGGTCAGTCTGGTGTTGTCAAAGGTGTTACCTTGTTTATGACAGAGCTGGATACGGGCGATAATGTAAGAATTATCATTCCAAACAGTGCTGTGTGGGGTGGTAGCATCAAGAATTTCAATCATCATTCTATTCGTCGGTTAGACCAAGTGTATGGCATCAGCTATGATGATAATATTGATAAAGCCATAGATATTATCAAAACTGTTTTGGCGTCTGATGAGCGCTGTAAAACTGATCCAGAAGCGATTGTGGCGGTTACGGCTCTTGGGGACAGCAGTGTCAATATTTTGGTTCGTGTTTGGTGCGATGCAAGCGTTTATTGGCCATTAAACTGGCATTTACTTAAAACGGTGAAGCAAGCGTTTGATAAAGAGGATATAACCATTCCATTCCCATGTCGGACCATCTATATGGAAAAAGATAACGCTTAGTTATTATTTAGTACTTAAAAAAAGGGCACCCCTAAAAGGCGTGCCCTTTTTTGTGTATGGTGTTTTAAGACGAAGGTTTTATCCCTCGACTGTACGAGATGCTTTCTTGCGCTCATGCGGTAATAGGTGGCGTTTGCGTAAGCGCACATTCTCTGGCGTTACCTCCACAAGTTCATCATCGTTGATGTAAGCGAGAGCCTCTTCAAGGGGCAATATCTTCGGTGTTGTCATCTTGATGGCATCATCTTTACCGGAAGCACGCATATTGGTAAGCTGTTTGGCCTTCTGTACATTTACGTCAAGGTCATTGTCACGGCTGTTTTCGCCGATAATCATACCTTCATAAACTTCATCACCATGATTAATCATGATGGTGCCGCGCTCTTGTAGATAGAAAAGAGCATATTGAACAGCCTTGCCGCCGGCGGTTGCTACCAGCACGCCGCGTTGGCGACCACGAATTGGGCCTTTATAGGCGTCGTAACGGTCATAGGCCCGGGCCATAATGCCGGTACCGCGGGTATCGGTAAGAAATTCACCGTGATAGCCAATCAAACCGCGTGCAGGTGCATCAAAGGTCAGGCGTACTTTGCCGCCGCCAGAGGGAACCATGCCAGATAGCTCAGCTTTACGTAGAGACATTTTTTCAACTACAACACCTTGGTACGCTTCATCAACGTCGATCTGGACCGTTTCGTATGGCTCAAGGCGCTTGCAATTCTCGTCTTGCTGGTACAATACCCGT